>Ga0213824_1000066_pt1 | contig 89441 bp, 68 predicted proteins | sample MC6MC0906MG_FD_179892 | JGI IMG/M metagenome (GOLD analysis project Ga0213824, IMG submission 179892) | Enriched soil aggregate microbial communities from Iowa State University, Ames, United States - MC6-MC0906-MG | ecosystem: Environmental > Terrestrial > Soil > Unclassified | place: USA: Iowa...
ATTCTCATGGATCTTCTCTCCTCTTTTTTAGATGTTTATTTTGAACTTTTACGGACTGTAGCTTGAGGTGTAGGCTGTAGCCCACATCGTATACTCTAGTCCGCAGTGCAGCCTGTGAAGCCTGCGGCTTCACAGGCTCACGGGCTTCGCCCTATGAATTAGAACACGGAAATTTTTTCTTACGTGCAAGCACGACGAAAAAATTTTCGTGTTCTAATTCGCACTGCTCATTGCTTTCGTGTAGATTATACCACACCCCCCCCCATTTTCCTATTTAAAGTTTTCTTACTTTCCTATATTTTCGGTTGCTCCTAACCCCTGGGATTTCTCTTCTTTTTTCTTTTTATGTTATCTCCTTCCATATCTGCCATCAAACCACACTATCTATAGGCCTTCATAATACGGTATAATCGCAGGGTAATGCAACTATGGATTTTCGGCCACGATAAAACTTATTGCAAAAAAGGAGAGAACATATTTATGAAAAAGCACTTAAAATTGATGGCTGTATTATCCGCTGCCGGTGTTTTAACCGTAGCAGCTCCAGAGCTGGGCTTAATCAGCACAGCAGCCACCGCCTACGCTAAGGTAGTTGGCTGGGTTGAAGAAAACGGAAGCTGGAAATTTTATGAAGATAATGACAGCTACGTAACCGATTCCTGGAAAAAGCGAGGCGAAGACTGGTTCTACTTAAATGAGGACGGCAATGTCGCCACTAATACACAAATCGATGAATATTACGTAGACGAAAATGGGAAAAGAGTTTCTGACAAATGGGTTTCCATGGCCAATGAAAACTTCTGGGATTCTGCTGATGCCCCTGAGTTTTTATGGCACTACTATGGAAAAAATGGTAAAGAAGTTATTTCCAAGTGGCAGAAAATCAACGATAATGTGTACTACTTCAACGACCAGGGTGAAATGCAGACCGGAAAGATCGAGATTGAAGGAAGTATTTATTATTTAGGACAAGAGAATGACGGCGTTATGAAGACAGGCTGGATTGAGCTTGAAAATGACTCCGACGAACTTGATGAAACTCATTCCTGGTACTATTTTGATAAGAGCGGCCGTATGGTAGAAAACCAGGTCGACAAAAAGATCGATGGAAACTATTATACCTTTGTAAACGGAATCATGCAGAAAGGCTGGTACAAGCTTCCTGTTACTGCAACCGAATCCGAAGCAACCGCTGATGCAGCTACAGCAGCTGGATACCAGTATTATGATCCAGAGAGTGGTGCACGGGTTAACGGTTGGAAGGAAATCGAAGGTATTGAAGGACTTAGCGAAGAGGGAGAAATCTACAACTTCTATTTCAAGAACGGTGCTCCTTCCTGTGCAGCAAATGGTCTTGAATTAGTTACCATTGATTCCAAAAAATATGCATTCAATACAAAGGGAGAAATGCAGACCGGACTGAACGTTATCAACTTAGAAGACGGCGGAATCGCTAATTTCTACTTTGGAACAGATGGTGCCATGGCTACCGGAAAGCAGACAATTTACAACGAAGATCTGGATGAGAATCAGGTATGGTTCTTCCAGACAGAAGGTACTAACAAAGGACAGGGAGTTCACGGTATCCGTGACAACGTCCTGTATGAATATGGCTTAAGAAAAGAAGCTGATGCCGACTTAAAGGTTGCTCCTATTTCCTTTGAAGGCAAGCAGTATCTGGTAAATGCCAGCGGTTCCCTCCAGAAAGCATCTTCCTCTTCCAAGTCAGCTACAAAGCCAGATCTTGGAGCAGGATATAAGGATTATAAGGATTCCAATGACAAAGTATGGATTGTCGATGTAAACGGCATTATCCAGTAAATTTAAAAATATTACAAATGATTCATCCGTTCAAACATAAAGAGATCCGCACGTTCGCCGCGTGCGGATCTCTTTTATGCATTCTGCACCAATTATCCGGGGGTTTTTGTATACCTTCTATAAACTTACAACTTTTTATATTTTTAGTACTTTTTTGCGTTATAATTAAAATTATTTTACGTTATATATTATAGAGGTAGATTGTTTTTATGGTAAAAAAAAGGAGGAGACCGATGAGAGAACTGTCCGTGTACTATTGTCCCAAATGCGGTTACTATGGATATTATCAGCTTCAGCGGAACGCAGTTTGTCCCAAGTGCAGGGAGGATATGGTAACCTTATCCATCAGTTATCAGGATTTTATGGATCTCTCCTGTGAAGCAAGAGATGAATTACTTTCCACCCATATCATTGCCGCATCATCTCCCTACGTCCAGCGCCTGTTGGCGCCACACAGAGTCAATAACAACCGGGAGATTATTGCCCTTATGGGGGAGCGCATTACCGAATTAGAAACAGAAAATGAAAAGCTGAATAAAACTATTGAATGGATGCATCAAACAATATGGGAACTGATGCGCAAGACAAAGGGATATGATCCCGGCAACGAGGAAAAATCCAAAACCGGGATCGATCCCTGACAGGGATACTCCCGGGAGTGCCCCCGCACTCCCTGGCTATCCCTAGTCAGGCAACCTCGTCAGCTCTTATGTAACGACCTATTAATCTGTTAAGCGTCTGATTTAACCTTTTAATCACTTTATGGAGTTTCTCATTCTCTTCCATAAGCCTCTCATTCTCAATCTCTATAATCCTTAGCCTCTCAGCATCTGTCATATAGAAAACCCTCCTTTTTTGCTTTTCTTGTAATCACTATAAGCCGTTTTCTATTGTTTGAAAAGCGAAACAAATCGCAATATTCGACATTTTTTTGTCATTCTTTAATAAATTAGCCATATTTTTATCCAAAAAGAAGCAAAAATACAACATCTATTTATACCAATAAAACAAGGTACAATATGTGCCGTGTAGGATTGTCGATAAAATTCGTGAAAAATTGATCACTTCTGATAACCTTTTAACGACTATATGCAACAATTCACATCATTTTTCTGATATCCAGGGTACCTGTGGTTTATTAGGGACCTATTGGGCGGTCTGAGGTAGTTATATTACGTATACTCCAAAGTAATAGATAGGGCGACTGCATTAAAAATACGGATATTTATTATGACCGATTGGGCGGCAAGCAGACGATGGAAAGAAGTTCGGTATCAGAAAAGATGTTGAGTAACGAGAGAGTTGACGTAAAAAAGCAAGCGTATATTACGCCTGCTTTTTCAAATTTGGATAAAAATTTAATTAATTTATCTTTCAATCTGAACTCGCTTTGAAATGTCTTCCTTTTCTTTTGCTTCAGGCTCTTTTACAATACCTCCAAAAGGCATTTGGCCAATCAGCAGATAGCTTTCCGGCAAATTAAACAGTTCCCGGACTTTCTGATCTATAACAGGATTGTAATGCTGTAAGGAAGCACCGATCCCTAATTCCCGCAGCCCGCTCCAGATGCTGATTTGAAGCATTGCACTGGACTGCATCGCCCAGGCGGGGAAATTATCTGCATATAGCGGAAACTGTCCCTGAAGCCCTTTTACGACCTCCTGATCGTAGAAATAAAGAATGGTTCCTGCCCCTGCTTTAAAGCTGTCTATTTTTTCTCTTGGAACCTGGCCCCCGAAAGCGTCATAGATGGAATCCCATAATAGCTCCTGCTTTTCTTCTAAGGCCACCACAATGCGGGAGCTTTTCATATTAAAAGCATCGGGCACCAATTCTGTCAATTTTTCAATCTGTTCAATGACTTCGCTAGTATCAACGGGAAGTTCTCTATTAATGTTGTAATAGCTTCTTCTCTTTTCTAATGATTTAATAATGCTCATTTTAATTCCTCCTGATTTAATTAAATAATTTTAGTTTTATTAGTCGTCATATGACATTCTCTTTTGTAAGAATGTTCCCTGATTCAGATCTGTAAAAGCTTTTTGCAATTCGGCTTTCGTATTCATGACAATGGGGCCGCCCCAGGCTATAGGCTCTCCCAAAGACGTTGAACTTATAAATAATACCTGAGCATTTTTTTCAGCACTTTTTATCTCGACCGTATCTCCAGAGGTAAGCTTTGCCGCTGTTTTCTCTCTCACCAGTTCTCCTCCTACAGAAACCTCTCCTGACAGGGTAAAGATCATAACCGAGCGGTTTGGCTCCGTATCTATGGAAATGGAAGCGTTGGGATCAAGATGGATATCGTAGTAATCCAGAGGAAGATATTTGCCCTCATATCCTTTATTGTCTTTATATTGCCCGGCAAGCAGTCTCAGTTTTCCATTTTCAAGTTTGATCTCTTCAATCTCATCATTTTTTATGCTGTGGTAAGAAGGAGCGGTCATTTTATCCTTTGACGGTAAATTCAGCCACAGCTGTACTCCAAGCATTCGTTCTGACGCAGGCAGTTTCTCTTCATGCAGAATTCCGGAGCCTGCTGTCATCCACTGGACTTCTCCGTCTGAAATGGAATCTTCATTTCCCAAACTATCCTTATGAACCATCTGCCCACGGTATACATAACTAATGGTTTCAATACCCCTATGCGGGTGCATGGGGAATCCGGCCGTGTAATCATCGGGATTTGTACTGTCAAAGGAATCCAGCATCAAAATTGGATCGTATTCTTCCATTGTTTCATGTCCTAACACCCTTACCAGGTTCACGCCTGCACCATCCTGGGTTCTAAAACCTCTTACCTGTCTTTTAATCTTTCTCTCCATTTATCTCATCTCCAAACTTTTTTAATAAAATTGCCAATTGTTCTTTTTCTTCGTCAGTCCAATGAGTCATTAACTCAATAATTCTGGCTTCATTTCTTGGATATACCTGACCAATCAATTCTTGTCCCTGAGCTGTGATATGGAGAATGCATCGCCTCTTATCTTTGCTGTCTGCTTTCCTTATAAGATACCCTCTTTTTTCAAGGTTATTTATAATAAGAGGAATGGTTCCGCTGGAACTTAATATTTTTTCCTGAACCTGACCGATGGTCATGTCTCCTTTGTGATATAATGCCTCTAATACGGCAAATTGGCCCATGGTAAGATTGTACTCTGAAAATATCTTGGTTGATTGGCGGTCAATATAGTTTACGGCCCGGTGGAGGCCTATTAGGATTTTTAATTCTGTTTTTGCCATTTCATCTCCTATATTATCTCTATGTAGTTATATATTACTCTATGTAGAGATAAATTGCAAGAGGTTTTTAACCAATATTTTTTAATTTACAATTAAAAGGATAAACGGTAAACTTTTCGTATATATTTTATTACAGCCGCCTTGTGGCGGCCGAATCTTACGGTTATGTTTTTACAAGATTTTTCTGGCAATGCTTTGGACCACAGAAACAGTTGCTCAAAAACCAAAAGAGGCTATGAAACATGTCTGATAACACCGATCACATATAACCAAATGGATAAAATACATTAGATACAGAATTTATTCCTGCTTCCTGTAGTAGGCTGCATTATAGCATTGCAAAAATCCAGAAAAAAATTTAAGAGTAGAGATTTTACGTCGCAAAATATTAATCGACCTTTGGCAGACTGGAAAGGTATAACGGCTTAATTACATTGAAAAATCGTGATTTATACTTGATACAAATAGGTTAAGATTAATGCTTGTATGCATTGCCAAATACTACTAATGACAACAGCCATTTGGAATTTTCTATTACAGCAAAATAAACACCCTGCCCTTAGGGCGGGGTGTTTATCAACCGAATGAACATAACATATCAAATATAGTTTTTAACAATAGGTACTTTTTTCAAAACATATGTAATTATAAACGAAAATACAAAAACAAAAATGTTAAAAATAAATACAGCGATTAGTATTTGGAAATTATTTTCTAAAAAAGGAAATAGATTTTTATTAAATTTATGTATTACATAATTTGAGAAAATATAAATGCCAAAAGTACAACTACCGAACAATATAATTACATTATTAAAAATAGATGATTTATATTGCATTGATATACCTGAAGTCCAGTATCTTAATAGATAAAAAAGACAAGCGGCAGCAATACCAACAAGTGCAGATTTTGGATAATCAAGAAAAAGATAATTTTCTGGAGTGATTAATTTATAGTACAAATATGTTAATAAAGTCTGTGCCCCAATGGAAATAATAAAAGTAATCATGGCGAATTTAGCAAACACCTTTTCGATACGTAATTTATAGTGGATATAATAACCTGCGATTATATAAACTATATAAGGATTAAAAAAGATATCTAAAAAATAAGAAGACAGTTTTAATTGAGGAACAAAAGAACCCGTAATATGAAACACACCATAAACAATAATATACAATGAGAAAAGTATAAAATAATGTTGATCTTTAAACTCTCTTATCATAATCCTAATGAACGGAATCATTAACAACAAACCCAAATACATATAAAGATACCAAAAGGGCCCCGTTGCCAATTGATTTAGCAACATGGAAGATTTACTCCATACCAAAGAAAAACTTAGGCTATATTGGTAGTAATAAAATATATAAAACAATGATGCTGCTATAAGAACAAAAAAAATTTTGAAAAATCGTGTTAAAGTTTTTTTAAATGGTTCTTCCTTAATTAAAAGATTTACACCAGCTATCATGACAAATACTGGAACAGCTACCTTGCTTATGCATAAATAAATTAAAGAAATTACCCAAGTTGGTGAAGGTTGCCTAGCTAACACAACCTTATCAATAATATGGTTCGCTATTACCAAGAATGCAGATGTAATTCTAAGCAATTCTAAATATAAGATTTTATTATGATCAATAGTCTGTGTGGTGTTCTTTTGGCTCATATAATTCTCCATCCAATGTATTAATATCCGGTTAAAATATTACCATGCAGTTATCTTCTATTTTTAATGTGGTTTTTTCAACTTATCGAAACTAAAGCAAACTATTAAAAATTTATTATATCCAATCTATAACATAAATTTAGTCCCGGTTATTTTCTTTTTCTCCCCTACCTGCTATAGGATATTTCTAAAGATAAGATTTTCGGGTAATGTGTACAAACCAATACTTTTCTGCATAACAGAGCTTACGGTTTTGGAGCTGAGTCTGCTCGAAGAAAATCAACAGAAAAGTATCCTTATATGCTCATAGGGATACTTTTCCATTCACATCATCTCATGGATTCAAGTTCAATACAATATTTAACTGGTCATAAACCCCCATTACTTTACAATAGAGTGGCTGAAGTCTTGCATTCTCATCTTGATGATTTAATGTATATTCCCGCAACTCACTCCATGGTAAGAAAGATAACTGGTTTTCCTTTTCTAGTACATCAAGCAGTTTGATCAAGCGTAAATAGACAAACCTTGTTGCATTACGTGTTTCTGGGCCTGGAGGAGTTTGAGCCAATAATTTATCACATCTTTTAGAAAATTCCTTGTTCCTTTCCTCAACCGCGTAAAAATTATGATCATTTGTGTCAATATCAACATCTAACAGCTCAGGAGAACAAAGCGTTAAAATATTTTTATGATTTTCCAACTGGATCTTTTGCTCTTCCAACCCGTAGCTTGAGTATGGAAAGGAAATAATTTCTGGCTTGAGCCAGTGTGCCATTTCAAACATAATTTTATTCTTAAATCGCTCATCCATTGTCAACATTTTAGAAGCATATAGCATGTATTTAGACATGAATGGAGAAATCCTAATTGCATTTGAGACATTTTTACTATATTCTCCAAGACCAAAATGATAACGCAAGTGAAAAAAAGTATACATATTATCAAACTTTTCTAATGCATTTTTTCCCGGGATTTCATCTAGCTGCTTTTGTAACATCATAACAAAGTATTCCAAACTTCCCTTATCTTGCAGAAGCAGACTATCTTTCACTCTCTGGGCAAAGCATTGTGCCACCTTATTTGTAGAATCAGACTCTTTCATCTCGCTTAGTGTAACACCAAAATAACGGGAGCGCATCGTCTCACCAAAATAACCACCAAAGTAAACTCCCGTAATCTCATCTATTTGATATCTTGGCCAAGGTGCTACATTAATAGAACGATATAGGCCCATAGCGAGGCTGCGATTTTCTTCGTCAATTTTTTCCAATGTCACTGGAACGATTTTAACCGGATCCTCTGAACGGTCATAATATGGCAAATGATAATAGTTTGTCTGCATTAAAGAACATATCAGATCTTTGGAAGTAGATACATCACGTGTCAAAACGCGAATCTTTTCTACAACTTCCGGGCTGTTCAACGTTGCAGCTAAAGAAACTCGGCTATCAAATCCACCTGTAACTTCTTGAATATATCGGTCAAAAATTCCTGATTTAGCAATTGCATTGACCTTAGCAACAATGTCTTCTCGTGCTTGATCTAAGAGCTTACAATATTCCTTCTCATCATATGGAATCTGCTCATATATCATTGTTTTGGTCTGATATTCCGTTCCTTTCTTGCTTAAGCGTAAATACTTGTTAAGCGGCACGAAACTAAGACCTTCAAAAATTAAATCTGTAGTGAAATTTGTAATTGATATCATTCTCTCACTATAGCAGAGATTAGCTGCAATATATGCTTGATTTATTTTTGGTCGAATACCTGTAGCTCTCATCCCCAAAAGGGTTAAATGCAATCGGTTAGATATGATTGTATATTGCTTGTCTTCAAAACAGTAAAGATGACCAGCACCAAATAAGTCAGTCGAAAGTATGATATTATCCAACTGATATTTCACAGCTGTAAATGTACCCGTCATTTCACTGAACAGCTTCTCTTCCAGGAATTCTATTGGTAAGCTTTCAATATACTCTTGCCCATATACGAATTCCCTCTCGTAGATAAAACCTGAGAGCATAATATCTCCAGTAAATACAAGATCTTTTGGTGCTAACAGCGTTGCGATTTTATCCCCCAACATCGTTTCCCGGCAAACAACAAATCCCTGTTCTTTCAGTTCTAGAAGCGCCTGCCCTTGTAGCTTTTTCTCAGTGAATATCATACAAAAATCCACAAAGGGTCTCTGTGCCATTATAAATTTGGGCGCCTCTAACGAAATCTTCTGATATTCATCAAAGTCTGTCGAAAGCCTGTTGAAAGCCTGTTTCATAGAGCGCTTGTCCACCGATCGCTCTACATTAATAACACCCATTGGAAGTTTTTCCACTTTAACAGGTTCAGACTCTAGACAATAGCGACGATAAAGTCCTCTTATGAAACATCTTACATAATAAGTACCATCTTCTATTGAAAAACATACTCTTCCAGAAACAGAGAATTTCTTCTTTACAACTTCTTTCCCATCTTTAATCAATACAAACGACATAGCTGAAATTCCTGGCTTCCGATCTTGAATCCAACAGGTCAACATTCCTTTAGAAATCCCTGTGGCAAGCTTCATAGGTTCAGCATCCTCTAGTGGAACAGCCAACATTATTTTTTTTTCAAAATCCAACGATGACCCCTTCACAATAAGACAAGGATTCTGATCCCCTTTTTTACGTGCAAAAGCCTCTACTTTATATCTACCTGGTTCTTCCAACAAAAGCGAACCACTATTCAGAGAATTATACCATAGTGTACGAACACGATTATCGTCTTTGTAGAGATAAAAGGCATACTCATAGTCTAACTGCTCTGTATTCTCAATAATCGCTTCCCACTTCAACAAATTTTTATACAAAACAGTTTCGACCTTTAAAACCGACTTTATCTCATCTTTCACCATAAATCAACTCCACCTCCTTCATTATTGTAAACTCTGGTGCTGTCTGGCTACGTACTCGTTTTGCAGCGTTTTCTGATAACCTTAAGAAAAAGTCAGGATTATAATACAGTTTTTCAATCCCCTCCGCCATAGCCATATAATCTTCAGCAGGTGCTAAAACAGCACAACTCTCATCAGCAAATTCTGGTATTGCCGTCACAGCATTTGTCACTGGAACCATTCCCGAAGACATGGCTTCATCCCTGGAAACTCCTTGTGCATCCATGCGCGTTGGAGTAAGAAATACTCCATAATTTAAATGTATTTGAGAGATTTGATCTTGTGTTAAGAACCGCTTTTCTAATTTTACATTTTTAAATTTTTTTAATGGGCGCAATGTATCATCAAATAACTCTCCACTTCCAATTAAACAAATTTCAAGTTCATTAAAATAAGGGCGCTTTGAAAGTTCTATAATACACTTTACCGTCAAATCATTAGCATATTTGTTGCTTGCGTAAGGACGAATGGAAAGAAGCTTCTTTCGTTGCTCTTCTGTCTTAGGAAAATAACGAAATAATGAGGTGTTGATAGCATTATGGATAATGCTCATTTTCTCTGGAGAAAGGCTCACCTGATTATCTTCACAAACCTCATCCGCAAAATACTTTGATACGAAAATAAAGTGTATATTCATATCATCAGCTTTTGAAAAAACTTCTTGCCAAAATTTCATACGTATGTCTGATGCCTGTTTAGCCTTCTCTAACTCCTTTTTACTCTCGTAATTATATTCCCGTCTCCACCAAGGCTGTATTTCAGCTCCATGAAGCCAAACTAAAATACGTATTTGCTTTCCAAAACGCTGCAACGTTTCCCACATAATTGGATCAAGAAAATGCACACATACCGTATCTATCTGACCACTACTCAATATACTTTCTAGCATGGCAGATTGGCCTTCTATAATATTGATTCCCTCAAATTCTCTCTTCTGATCCTTAGCGTAAATATTCATGCACATAACATCACACAAACATCCCTGCTGTTTATAAGAACGAACCCTTTGATGTACGAACATATTACGATACAAATTATCAGACTGCGGATAAACATTAGTGAGCACTAAGGTCCTTGATCGGGAAACAAGAGTAGACAATGGCCTGGTAACATCCTCACCTGTATAAATACCATGAATATGGAAACTACCCGGCCCCTTTATTCGCAAGGCTAATTTAAACGATACAGCACCTGCAGGCACATCAAAACTAAGCATACAGTTTGGATTGCCAAAGGAGTTCGGAAGAGATTTTTCTTTTTGATCAAAAAAAAGACAGGAGCCTATCGTATCCAAATCTCCAATCCCCTTAAATTGAATGGTTAGTTTCCCCTCTTTTGCAAATTGAGAAACAGGATAAAAACGGTTTATGTAAATATAAGTATGCTCATCTGGTGACAAATGGCTGGAAATGAGAAACATCTCCCCCTCCTGCTTTGTCAGGACCTTGTTTTGGACAGTGTTAACGGCAAGTGCTGCTATATCTTTGCTCATTAGCTGAAGACAATCGTAATTCACCCTTGGAATAGAAATTAATTCTGCCAACTTTTCTATAGAATGCATCTCAAGACCTTGATCCGGTATTCGCAATTCATCTACGCATTCACAACTATCTCCTGTAAAATCCTTGCAGTAATTAAGAATATCCGTACAGAAAAACTTTCCATGAATAACATTGACTTCCCAAAGTGTCTTAACATCCATTGATGATAATAACTGGCTTTTAACAAGAGAACGCATCAAACAAAGGCTATCCGATGCCCGATACGCCATTGCTTCCCCATTGCGGATAAATTCGCCGCTTTCATAAGAATAATATTCCCCTTTCCCCATTCCGTCACAGGAATAATAGCGCAAGGTGAGTATCAAATCCGTAAGATAGTAATTTCCATAGTAGCTTCGTGAATCCATAAATCCAATATAAACATCTTCTGAAAATTGTGATAAAGAATCAGACTCCTTCCAGACAAAAATATTCATCTCTGGTGCTTCAAATGCTCCATTTCCAAACAAATACAGCTTTTTATCTACATACTGTTGGGCCGTAAACATTTCTACTACTCGCTTAGCTTCCGCTTCGTGATCAACATAAGCAAACATCGCGACAGATGGCAGTGATCTTTTCAACGATTTCCCAAATACCTTACTAACAACGTAATCCAACCTGTCTTCATATAAGTGCTGGCTAAGAACCTTACGCAGTCCTGCAAGCTTATACTTTGCCAAAGTATTAGTATCAGCGCAGTATTCCCTAAGGCAGCTATCTAAGTAAACCTTATCATTAGTACAAATAGTTAAATCACCAAAATAGTTTTTAACACCTCGTGAGTAATTGCCGACCGTAACCGTATTAGATGCCAACATCTCAAAAACACGGCGAGCAAACATGGTCTGAGACTGATCGATAGAGTTCATGTTCACGCCGTATTCATACCCCTTATAAGCGACATCAATTTGTGAAGGGTCTAGGTTTCCCAAAATAAAGGGACTGTATTTCGCAGGAAAAGCATGCTCCGGACGATTGTTTTTATAATTTCTATCAAATATATCAAAGCCTTTCCCATCAATAAAAACCTCAGCAAAAGCATCAAATACCTGGGTACGCTTCGGATATCGGTGGTAATATGCACCTGCGAAACAAAACTTGTCTTTACGTGAAAATTTCTCAACAGGATTGTGCAGTACAGGCTGTGCCGCAAAATGTAGGTGGAAAACCCGATCATGCATCAGATTGGCTTTATAAATAGGAATACAGTCGATATCGGTGGTAAACACAAAATCTGCCAACTGTGCCGCTGACATAAAGGTATCCGTATAAACAGGGTCTTCTTTGTTCCAGAATATAACAGGTATCTTCTTTTCATGACAGTATGTGCATAGTTCATAGAGCTCCTTGCTTCCGTTAGCAATCTTTCTATACCAGAGCTTATCCTTTCCTTCCCAAGCAGATTCAATAAAAACAATATCCGCGTTAAATGTTTCTAACTCCTGATGCCATGTATCTGGTGACAGCTCAAGCAGATTACACTCAGGTCGATAACTATCCAAGGTAAAACGGTCTGCAATGCATGCCATTCTTAATTCTTTTAGTTCCTTACGCTCCAACGGAAATATTCTGCTTGCCGCGCTTTTCAATTCCTGAGAAGACTCAATACCCAAAGCTTCACACTTCTCAAGCAGCAGATTAATTCGCTCTTCAATCTTTTGCATATACATTTCTTCCTACTCCTCCCTTAACGAAACAATCTGGCTAACTTATTTTTTATACGCTTCAACCAGCGGTAGACTTTCATTGCAACTTTCCCAGGCAGCGTATCAGTGATCATGGAAAGCTTTCTACGGTATTCTGCATTCTCTCGCTGAAGATAACTGTTCTGCATCTGTAAATGGGAAAACTGCTCTTTCATACTGGCAAATAATTCAATATCATCACGCATCGTGAGGTGGAAATCCTGCTTAATATCCTTAATTTGTTCTTCAAGTAGTGCATGTTGTTCTTGCTTTTTCTCTAGCTCATTTTTCAGTTCAGCTACCTGATTCTGACTTTTCGAAAGCTGTTCTTTTAATGTATTATATCTTTCTCCCTGCTGGCTATACTTTTCATTAGCGGCTGCAAGTTTTGCCTTTGTTCTTTCATATAAACTATAAAAACTATATCTTTTTTCTATATGCTCATACATCTCCATGATAATTTTTGAGGTTTCTACCTGCTGAACCTCTGGCACTCTTTCAGGATGCAACCACAGCATATTATACGCTCTGATATCTGCTAGAACATAACCAAACTTTGTCATTAACTCCCAAAGAGCATATATACTGGTAGATGAGGCTTCAACCCATATTGTGGGATGAGAAAGAGATAATAATTGAGTCATCCCATGAAGTACCTGCATCTCCCATCCTTCAGTATCAATCTTAATAAAATCAGCCAAAATGTCATCTTCAGTAAAAAAGGAATCAATTGACACAATTTTAATATGATCTTCGGTTTGCACATCACTACCTTCTAAGGTTGTTGCTCCCAGATTGTTTTCCACTCGTTCCTTAACAGAAGCATAAGATTGTTTCTCTCCCACTCCATAATTTTCAGCATGGACCTGATCTTCAAGATGATTCTCTTGTATGTTTTTACACAAAAGTTCATAAGTTTCATGCACCGGTTCAAAAGAATACACCTGTGCATCCTTAATTGAACTTGCCCAAAACAATGAATGATTTCCTATATTGGCCCCGATATCAAGAATTGTCTTTGAATCTTCTATATAAGGAAACCATGACGATAATAACTCTTGTTCATAAAAAGCCCCTGTTTTCCTTATCGTTTCTAGTATATAATCTTTTTCCAAACCGAATAACTTTAAACCATTCGGTAAAAGCCCAAAATCCCATTTATTGTTTGACATGCTAACTCCTACTCTCTATTTGCACTTTTGTTGATAGGTTAACAAATCCGGAAAAAATGTTTCCCGCTCATCATTCGTCATGTACTCAAATTCCTGCGCAAACTGACAATATCCAGGTATAATTTCGCTAGGCAGTCCAATCCCCACCATCTTACCTTTGTGAATCCACATCACACGGTCACAAAAATCTTTCATAGAACCAACCGCATGGCTAATATAAAGTATCGTTTTTTTCTTTTGTTTAAATTCATCTATTTTAGCAAGGCATTTATTTGTAAAGCTATTATCTCCTACTGCCAAAGCCTCGTCAATAATCAGTATATCTGGATTGACGAAAACTGAAATGGCAAACCCAAGTCTAGATTGCATACCTGTAGAATAAGTACGCAGAGGTTGATTAATATAAAGTCCAATATCCGCAAAATCCACAATTTCCTGGCGAACCTGATTTACGTAGTTCTTGTCAATTCCCATCAGCATACATTTATAATCAATGTTCTGCAAACCAGTCAGATGATATTGCAGTCCTACGCTGGCACTGAGCATATTAATACTACCGTCCGATTCAACCGTACCGGAGGTCTGGGTAGTAACACCGCTGATAATGCTGGAAAGCGTTGTCTTTCCTGAGCCATTAAGCCCTACAATTCCAGCAACCTCACCCTTTTTAAAATCTACCGAAATATTGTCAAGCGCCATATATTGTACTGGCTTAAAGTTGGGTAAAATCAAACCCTTAAGCCGCTGAATTTCACCCTTATAAAGAGGATATTGCTTACAGATATTTGTGCACCTGACTGCTAATGTACTATCCAAAAAAATGACCCCTTTCTCTTCATGCTGTTAAATCAAATCAATAAAATTCTTCCGAAACTTCATGTGTACACAACACCCAAATACGAATAGAAAGATTGTGATACACCAAAAATAAATGGTATATACATTATGGACCGTAAAGGGAATACCATATAAAATACTCTCCCTATACCCAGCAATAATGTATCCAAAAGGATTCAGGCGTAAAATAAACCTAAGCTTTGGGCTTAAATTAGTTGGCACCCAGACGATAGGTGTAACATAAAATAACAACCGAACAATAGAAGATAAAATATTCTTAAAATCTTTAAATAGCACATCTATAGCTGATGCAAATAATCCAAAACCAGATAAAAATGCAAATGAGCAGATTACATAATAAATCAATTGAAACACATATATGCTAAGGCTATATCCAGAAAGTAAAATAATAAGAAATACCACCATCATTGCCCAAAAGTGTGCAATCAATCCAGAAAGCACTGACTTTACTGGTACCATTGCCATGGGAAAGCTGATACGCTTGAGAATTCCCCCATAGTTTCGAATGGAAGCAGCCGAGGTCATTAAAACTTCATTAATAAAAAACCACGGCATAATACCAACAATCATCCATATAATATAGGGATACCCATCTCGCTCCGCCCCCGCCTGTAAACCTACAGCAAATACAAACCAATAGACAAAAATTTGCAATGCAGGGTTAAACAGATTCCATAAAAATCCAAACATAGTTCCGCTATTTTGAATCTTCAATTCATAAGATGCCAACACAAACAACCGACGGCGATTGAGATAGTTCTCCATAACTACAGTTTTAACTGCATTCCACATAACTTTCAGCCTTTCCTCTTATTCTGCACACAGTACATCAGCAATACGCTTACTGGCATTTCCATCTCCATAAGGATTAGCTGCATGGCTCATCTTTTCGTATTCTTTTTCGTCATGCAACAGCTTATAGAAGGAATCATATATTGTCTGTTCATCCGTTCCCACCAACCTGAGAGTTCCCGCACTGATTCCTTCAGGACGCTCTGTAGTATCACGCATCACCAAAACGGGCTTACCAAGAGAAGGTGCTTCCTCCTGAATGCCACCACTATCAGTCAAGATCAGGAAAGATCGTGCTAAAAAGTTATGGAAGTCTAACACATCTAGTGGTTCGATAATTCGAATTCGTGGATGATCACCTAAAATCGTATTAGCAACCTCTCTTACTACTGGATTCATGTGAATGGGATAAATCACTTTTACATCCGGTGTCTCTTCCACAATACGTTTAATTGCCCGAAACATATGCTGCAGCGGTTCACCAAGATTTTCTCTACGGTGAGCTGTGAGCATAATCAGTCGGCTGTCAGCTGACCAATCCAGCATCGGATGGGTATAATCTTTTAGTACAGTAGTCTTTAATGCATCAATAGCAGTATTTCCTGTTACATAGATACTCTCTGCCGGCTTCCCTTCTTTGATAAGATTTTGGCGTGACAGTTCTGTCGGTGCAAAGTTATAAGTGGCTAAAAGACTTACCGCCTGCCGATTGAATTCTTCAGGATAAGGCGAATAGATGTTGTAAGTACGCAATCCGGCTTCTACATGACCTACCGGAATCTGTAGATAAAAGCAAGCCAATGCTGTTACAAAAGTAGTAGAGGTATCACCATGAACCAGCACTGTATCTGGCCTTTCTATTTCTAATACTTCCTTAATCTTTATAAGAATATTCGTTGTAATGTCAAAAAGTGTCTGCTTGTCCCTCATTATCGATAAATCGTAGTCAGGAACCACCCGAAATGCTTCCAGAACTTGATCTAACATCTGACGATGCTGGCCAGTCACACAGACCACCGTTTGAATGTTTTTTCTAGCTTTAAGCTCGTTTACCAAAGGGCACATTTTAATTGCCTCTGGACGAGTGCCAAATACCATCATTATCTTTTTCATTTGAACCTCCCAATTATAGTTTATAGGTGCCAGGTAACTGGCAAATATTCCGGGTATCCAAAACAATTTTCTCACGGAGTTTATCCATATTAGCTCTAATTTGGCTGTGCGCCACCATGATGACAACAATATCTACAGAATTCAAAAACTCATCAAAATCATGATACTGCCCTGGAACCACATCCCCATTTACCATCGGGTCATATACCTTTAAAGGTGCGCCTAAATGCGAAGCTACATTTTCTAATAATTGTAATGTTGGACTTTCACGGGTGTCATCCACATCCTCTTTATAAGTAATACCATACAAACCAACTCGAGAAACATCATCTAGATGTCGTTCTTTCATAATATCATGAACGCGGCTTAAGACAAACTCTGGCATACTGTCATTAATCAATCGAGCATGACGAATAAGGCTTGTAAGCCCAGGATAATCTCCCACTAAAAACCAGGGATCGACTGAAATACAATGTCCTCCTACACCAGGACCAGGCTGCAAAATATTGACACGGGGATGCATATTGGCAATGCGGATAATTTCATAAATATTCATATCGTCTTGCCGACAGATTTTAGCCAACTCATTAGCGTAGGCAATATTAATATCACGGAAAGTATTCTCTACAACCTTACTCATCTCAGCGGTACGTATATCAGTAATTACAATATCTCCCTTACAGAACGAAGAATACACCGTTTTAACCTTCTCCCCAATCGTTTCATCATCAGCACCGATTACTCGAGAATTATTCTCTAATTCATAAACCATATTTCCTGGTATGATACGCTCAGGAGCATGAACAATATGTAAATCTTCACCAATAGTAAATCCGTTTTCTTCAATAGCTGGTCGAACATATCGATCGATTGTACCGGGTGAAATCGTAGATTCGATCACTAATATGCCTCCTTTAGGGCATACGCGCATAACCTCTTTCAGTGCACCTATAACATAGCTGGAATCTATCTTCTTACTGAATTTATCATAAGGGGTTGGTACTGCAAGAACATACACATCTGCGCTTATATACTCTGTTGTAAATTGAATACCTTTCTTGTGTGCCTTTTCATAAAGTGCATCCAGCCCGTCTTCCTCAAAAGTGGTTTTCCCTTGTTCTAACGTAGCTACCAACTTTTTGTTATAATCCATTCCTATAACACAGACATCATGAGCCGCCATCATAAGTGCGGTCGGAAGACCGATATATCCCAAACCTACAACACATACTTTCATCTTTGTATTCTCTCCTTTTCATTTAGCTGCAAATATCCTAAATTTGCGTTATGTATTTACAAAATAAAATCCTGCCCAGTAATTGAACAGGCTATATTTATTTCAGACCACAAATTTGTAAAACTTCCGTCAACTTCTGTTGACATGTATGGTCTTGAAACACCTCTTGAAGATTATTACTGCGAATATCAGTTATCCGCCCATGTTCAAATGGTTCATCAGAAAACCAGATACGCTTCGGGAATATTTTTTTAAGCCCAAGTGATGGATTACTGATTACTATGCAACCACATGCCATAGCCTCAAATACCCGGCGAGCAAACATTGTACCGGAATCTGTGACAGTATTGATATTTATGATATACTCTGCTCCACGATATATTTCCCCCAGTTCAGTAAAAGCTACCTTGGGATATAAAAATTGTTTATATTTATCCGGAAAACGATGTATTGGATTAGATGAGTCTGATTGACGATCATATATTACTAGGGGAATGTTTTGCTCCAGCACCATATCAAAAACTGCTTCCATTTCTGAGCACCGCTTCGGCTGATCTGCATACCAACTCCCTGCAAAAACAGCCTTCTTCTTTTTTTCCACGGTAGAATCATAAAAATAAATATTTGGAGAAAATCCAAACATCAAAACATGTACACTTGTGTGACCTAATTTTCTGTAATTAGGCAAACATTCTTTAGCCGTTGTAAAGATATGATCAAAATGCAAGGCTGTGTCCACAAAATTATAAGTTTCATTCCCCCAAAATGCCGGATCCTCTTTATTCCAAAAGACTGTAGGAATATCTTTCACCTTGCAATACTCAAGTATTTGGAACAAAGTCTGACGATTTTCATAACGAATATTTTTATTTTTATAAATTTGTCCACGCCAGCAATCTTTATATTCTGCATTGCCTGACCAGGCTGATTCACAAAATAACACATCTGGGCAAAAACTATTAAAAGCCTCTTGCCAATTATAAGGTGTAACAAAAATTGCATTACACTCGCTTTTAAAATCCTGCCAGGTCATCTCATCGCATATAAATGCAACCTTAGGCAAACCGTTTAAATTTGCATCATTTACAGTTTCTTTCCATGCACGTTTTATAACAATTCTATTCAAAATTCGAACATAGATAAAACTGCTGAAAGTCGAAACAATTGGATTCTTCTGCCACTTTTTATATAGATAGTAAATCTTCTTATTAATTGTTTTCATATTTACCAATTAAATCATATCCTTTTTAAGCTTGAAATTTTTTCATCCCGTTATAAATATACCAACAAAAAAAATACAACGAGGTAACAAACGACAACTTTTCATGACTCCGATAAATTCTCCATCTATTCATTGCCGATTTGAATTTATTAGATGATCGTCCTCCCAGTCGGTATGTCACCAATACCTCCTGCAACCCCCAAGCCGTTTTTCCCGTGCGTAGAAGTGTCAGCCATAACACATAATCCTCATGAAACCATTGTCTTTCAAACTGTATCTGCATCGCATCACGTCGAATAAGTACCGTGGAAAGACCAATTGTATTTTCACGTAACATATCGTAATAATTAGTTTTTTCTGGAACGATATAGGGAGGTTGAGTAATCGGCATTCCAGAGACATTGATAAATTCATACGAAGTAAAGCACAAATCCCCATTTTTTTTATTTAATAAAGCAATCTGTTTTTCCAACTTGTCCGCTTTCCATATGTCATCACTATCTAAAAAAGCAATGTACTCTCCCTTCGCCATATTGATCGCTCTATTTCGGGTCGCCGCAACTCCATTATTACGGTCATTTCTTAATACAGCTATTCTGGGATCCCTTCGCTTTAGTCTCATTAGAAGTTCGAAGGTCTGGTCAGTAGAGCCATCATCAATGACAATTAATTCAAGGTCTGACATCGTTTGATCTATAATAGAGCAGACAGATTGTTCAACTGTATGTACGCAATTATATGCCGGCATAATAACGGTTACTAGAGGGGACATATACGTACCTCCATTGTTGTTTTTGAAAATTATAATAACATTATAAAGTATAGCCTTTCAGATATTAAACTAATTCTAAAATCATGTCAATACTTTTCATGGATACTCATTCAAACCACTCTACCTCACTTTAATATAACAGTTATATTCAGCTCTACTATTTTTCTACACCTGACTGCACTCCCTCTGTAGCCTCTTTCATGAACATTATCTTTGGAGTCATAACAATCAGTTTTAAATCCATAAGTAACGAATAGTTTCTTATATAGGTTAAGTCTAACTTCAGCTTATCATAAGATGTTGTATTGTATTTTCCATAAATCTGAGCATAACCAGTCAGACCTGCTTTAACTCTTGTCCGATAAGAAAACTCTGGTATTTCCTTAAGAATCTCTTCTACAAGCTCAGGCCGTTCTGGTCTTGGGCCTACAAAGGACATATCACCCACCAATATATTAAAAAGCTGAGGAAGTTCGTCCAACCTTGTCCTACGTAAGAAATGTCCAATCGGCAAAATCCTGGAATCCCTTTCCGTCGCCAGACGTGCTACTCCGTCTTTTTCAGCACCCTGAATCATAGTACGAAATTTATAAATGTTAAATATTCTATCGTATCTTGTTAATCTGACTTGTCTAAAAAATACGGGCCCTTTATCTGTAAGTTTGATGCATAAGCCTATGATTAAAAAAAGAGGGCTAGTCACTGCTATTCCAATCAGAGCTCCTACGATATCTACTAGCCGTTTTAAGAATAACTGTTCAATGGTCAGCCCCTCATTTCTAGAAAGCAAGAGCGGTGAGTCAAAAAGATTCAATTCCACCGAACTTTTTAATAAGATATCCGATATCTTAGGAACATTATAGGTACGAATATAATTTGCGAAGCAATGTTTTAATATCAAATTCCTATCGTGGGAGGATATATCACCAACTATCACGCCATCATACTTTAATATTTCCTGTTGTAGGAACGAGAGTCCCCGCTCAATATTAATGATTTTACATATTTCGTATTTATCTTCCCTTGAATTAATCTTTTCTACAAGATGATAATCTGACCTTTTTCCGGAAATCAACAACATTTTTCTCGGCGGGAACATCTTTCCGTATATCCATTGATATACCAGAGTCCAAGCAACAATAATTAGTAAGTCCAAAACTGTCATCTTTATTAATTGCAGCGGATTTAAAAAGTGTTTATCTAAGGCTGTAATTTGTAAATATGTAAAGACGTTTGTGAAAATGACTGCCAGTATTTGTGAATATATTAAATTTCCCTTTTTTAAATATCCCACTTTAAATCCACCATATGTATTCATAAAAAGGATAAGAATGATCCCGTAAAGAAATATCATCATCCAATTCCCTCGGCGATAAAATGGAAATTCTAAAATCTTATTATAATGGCCAATCCACGTACAACCATAAAGTATAATCAGCATTGACGCAATCCCAAAAGTAAAAATCAACTTAATGAGTCGTTTATATTTCTGGTCAACTTTCATTTAAACGCACCTTATCTTTATTAATCTTATTTTCCGTATACAACACTTATTAGTATAACATATTATTGGGACTTAGTACAATCTTCTCCATTACAAAAAGTTTTGTTAATATTTAAGATTTTATGAATATTTTACCTTTCTTTTAAAAAATATCATAAACTGTTTAATTCTGTATAATTACGTACACTCTTGAGTCTTTATAGCGTTTATAATATGTTTAATTATGCCTAGGTATTAATTAATGTTTAGGTTGCTTTTCGTATACAAGTCACTCACATTCTACTATAATATCTCGATCTATCATTCTAAAATCATTATGTGTTGTCAGAAAGTGTAACAAAAAACTTCAAATACTGTGAATAAAGACAACATTCACCAGCATTTGAAGTTATAATTACATCTTTTACAATTCCCCTTCTATCTGTCTAACAGCTCCAATTCCCATTAAAAGCCAGAACACAGGCGTAACACAAGGAAGATTAAGGTTTACAAAAGCTTGTACGCTATAGCACATAATGCCAAACATTATTGATATAAAATATGGATTACTTCTTTTGTAATAAAGAATATCTCTTATACCTCCAAATATAAAGATCAAATAAGAGGTCAATCCTGCAATTCCAACTGTAGTCAGCATATGCAGATATTCATTATGGGCACTATCAAACAGCTCTTTATAAGGGTTATTAGCAGTTTTTTGCATTACTAAAATTCCAAATGTTTCTGGTCCGAATCCAACAACTTTCTTCCAAGTGGACAAATTCAAATAGCATTCCATGCCCTTTCTCCAAATATATCCCCTGTGAGTACCCCAGTCATCATTAAAAAGAAGATATGATGTTAATTTACCATACCGAGCTGTATTATTAGCTACATTACAGTCATAAAGGGCATACATTACCGCTATAAAACTCAAAAAAAGAATAACTAGCCAGAGATAGATAAACAAATTCCCCAATTTTAAAGTTTTACTTTTTCTCCTATAATCAATAACATTCAAAAAAATGACGATGCCCCATAAACATACAATCAAGTGTTGGAACCCATGAAATTTTATCACAAGGTTAAATGCACTATCTATTCCAAGAACCTTATCTCCAAAGTAGTTGTTAATCCAATCGATACATTGTATAACCGAGAGAAATGTAGCCAGTACAATAATATACTTTTGAATGCCTTTCTTGTTTTTGAATAAATATAGTGGCAAAATACCAAATAATGTACCCAAGGAAAGATATGCGTTGTCACTAACACCCATAATAATTGCAAAAAAACCAATCACCATGCAGAAATAATGCCATATCATATACTTAAATTGTCTGTCCGTAGTATATAAAACGGTCGCAATAGCAACCAATATCCCAACATATGCAGTGTAGGTATTTACATTCCCTATTGTTGATGTAAAAATAGGCATTTGCTTTGGAATCATGCCAACCTTGAAACGGAAAATATCCAATTTAAAATAGTCCGTAATCCCAAACACACACACTATTAATCCGGCAGCCAATATGAGATCAACATACCAACTTTTAAATTTCATAAACCTACTTACGCAAAAATAACTTGCTACATACAATATAATCAGAAAGAGCCCTGTATACCTGCCTTCATTCCCCCAAAATGATTCATAACGATAATCTGATGAAATAGTCGACAACATAGCAACTATTAAATATACTAGGATTGAATAATCCATAATTGAACAACTTTTTAAAACCTTTTTCAACGAAAATTCTTTAAAAAATAACGCGGTATGTTTTGATCTAGCTGTAACAAAATATCCCACAACTAACACCAACATAAAAATTGTGCATATGCAGTAATAACGATATTTTATAATAAGGATGTCAAAGTATTTATCTTTTACAACAAGGGGAAGGCCTATGCCAATTAAAGCTACATATATGCCAATAATTATTGGCAAAAAGTCCTTTTTATCAGCTTTTGGTGATAGTTCACTCATTATTAATAATTTCCTTTCATTTTCATTCTTTGCTTTAGTATAGCATCTTACGCCAACTCATGCAACTCTCCTTGTAATTAAAGAAAAAAGTAAGCTATGCTCCGCACAGGCAAACTGCTTGAAGCGGTCTTCATTGTTGAATTCAAGAGAAATGTATCTACCAGAAATTATCAGTGTAGCCTCGTGAGTACCTAGAAGTGAAAGGCTGAAAGCTAAGTTCTTCGTATGTGATAAGCGGCTTTCCCTATGTAGACTTGCCCGAACTATCTTACCCAATGCAATGATCATCGTAGTAATTGCTATTTCATCCGTCAGGTTACCTGGGTCATTTAAAATGTCAGCAAATGTCTCCAGCGGTCCATGCCTTTCTCTCTCCAGTAATACTATAAACAGAGCAGGAAATTAATCCTGACCCGATATAAGAAGTTAAAAGATGGGAATAAGAAAGCACGTGACTTAATGCTCCAGCACAATGATGACCTTGCGGCTAACCCGTATGATGAAAGAGTTGATTTATAACATCCGCCAGATGGGATACGAAACTTCAACCGGTTCCGGACACGGATACTTCATTGTATATGATAAAAATGATCGGGATATGGAGGCTTATTTGACTTGACCAAAAACAGTATACAGTAGAATCAACCATTGAAAAAGCCCTAGATGCAAGAATGGGGTGGGATTCAAACGAATCCCACCCCAACTATTGACAAAGAGCCTTTTTAATTAAGCTATTTGTATTTAACCAGCTAAGACTAATTATTTCTCAACGAAAACTGCTACGATCTTTTCGCCTTCTAACTTATAGCAATAATCATTTCCGTCTTTTGCTTTCTGCTTATTTTTCTGAATGCTACCACTTGCATTAATCAGCTTGAAAGAAGCATCATCAAATTTGTAATACTCAGAATACTTATTAGCACCCATCTCGTCGGCAACGTTAGCTGCACCCTTGATGAATTCATCAGTTGTCAGAAGCTCGTATGTTCCATCAGCCTTTTCCTCTACAACTGCATACTTATCATCTTTTTCTGCTGTTAAAAGGATACCTGCTAAATAGAACTTGCTGCTGTCAACGCCAGTCTTACCTGCACCCTTAAGGCTACCAGACTTATTGAATAAGAAGCTAAAGGATTCTCCATCAATTGAAACTGTCTGCTTACCAGTCTTTAAAGAACCATCAGAACCATCACCAAAGTAATAAGCATGATATTTTCCTGCTAATAACTCTGCAGCATTGTCCTTAAAATCAGATCCAGTGTCGTACTTCGGTGCTTCATCATCTGCTTTGATCTCAGCGATCTCTGTAGTGCTGTCACCTACGAATTTAATAAACTTCAAGCCAGACTGCATTTTTCCTTTTCCATTAAAAGCATATTTCTTGCCATTAATTGTCTTAATTTCAGAAGCAACTAATTTTCCATCCTTATCGGAATAATACCAAGCATCAGAATCATCCTCATAGTCGCCTTTGTTTAAGTAATAATCAGGAACCACCTTAAACCATCCCTTGGTTACTCTTGCGCCATCTTCTGGTGAACCATAATATCTCCAGTTCTCAGTATAAGAAGGAGTGCCCTGGCTTGCTGTTGCAGGACTTGCATCATAGATAACCCATTCTGCATTCATACGTCCATACTCATCAAAGCCATATTTCTTGCCATTGATTGTTTTTCCATTCTCGTCTGTCATCTTCTTACCGCTGGACTTGAAGTAGAACCAACGGGTCTGATTCTCATCATCAAATACATTCGGGCTAGTATATGCATCTTTTACATCTTCAAAGTTTGCATCTACAATATCAATGAAAGACCAGCCAACTGTCTGTGCGCCATCATTTTCATCGCCACAGTAGTAAATGCCATCCTGCCAAGCTTCATCTCCGGTCTTTCTCTCACCGTCATCGCCAATCCAGCCGTACAGCATCTTACCTTCGCTATCAAATGCATATTTCTTGCCATTGATGATCTTGAAAGAAGTGCTGGAACTGGTAGCAGAGCTCTTATAAGCTTTACCATTAGATCCAAAATAATACCAGTGATTTACCGGTTCATTGTCATCATCAGAGTAGTCTTCGTTTTCAACAGAGACCCACTTATTTGCAGCCATGGAACCGTTTTCGTCTACATAGTAGTAGTTGTCATTGTATTCAACAACAACATCGGTAGCCATCTCGCCATCTTCATTGAGGTAGAACCAGTTATCTCCTGATTTTTCCCATTTCTCTGTCTCTAAATCGCCGTTCTTGTCATAGTACACCCATGTACCATTTTCTTCCTGCCAGCCAGTTGCTGCGAAAGAGGACATGGAAGCGCCTAATGCAAGCAGTGCTGCTGTAGATAATACAGCAACTAATTTTGTCTGCTTTCTCATAATTAATGCACTCTCCTTTTTTCTTTTTGAAATACTCTTCGAAATTCCTAATTGCATTACGAGGTAATTATACTTCCTATAATGGAAATTATCAATACCTTTTTTACTTTTTTTGCATTTTTTGCAAAATATAAAAAAAATTAACATTTCCGGTAGAAGCTATCAATTCCTCCATCACATGGTATAGTATAATATATTTTTTTGGAAAATGCTATAACATTTCTCTGTGCATTTTCTTACATAATCTTTACGAAATTGTTTTATTAATGATAAATTGTTTTTTTATTAGTACAATCTTGTTTTCAATGATTTATTTTCCACATTTTCCTTTATAATCCATATCATTGGCAAAGATTCAACACCAGAAAATAGTATCACTTACGACCAAAAACCTAGTTTTTTTCTTCTACACACAGTAATCTCAGTTTGTCTCAGAGCAAAACAGTACAAGATTAAATAAACACATGATAATCATTTCTCAAGCACATGTGTTCAAGATATATCGACAATTTTTTATAACAATCTTCAAAAACAATCTTCTGCCGCAATCCAATCACAATCCCCTATTGCAATTTACCATTACAATAGGTATAATGTTCATATATTAATAATAATCACAATTTCTGAACACCTTTCGCCATTTTACTAATTTATAAACTATACGGAGGTCACACGACTATGGATCGTAACGTCATCATCTGCCGTTCCATTCTGGAAAACCCGGCAGTCACACAAAGAGATTTATCAAAAGAGCTTAGCGTTTCCCTGGGAACCGTTAATAACTTAATAAAGGAATGCATAGAGAAAAATTACATTGAGATTGGAAACGGCAGCGATCTATACGAATTACTTCCGACTGGCCAAGCCCTTCTAAATGAAAATAAGGTAGACGGTGCCGTCATCATCGCTGCCGGCTTCGGTTCTCGTTTCGTCCCCTTAACGTTCGAAACACCCAAAGGCCTGCTGGAAGTATTCGGAGAACGAATGATCGAACGTCAGATCCGCCAGCTCCATGAAGCCGGAATCAGGGACATCACCATTGTGGTGGGTTATTTAAAGGAAAAATTTGAATACCTTATAGACAAATATCAGGTTAAGCTTTTATATAATCCTGAGTATTCCCAGAAAAACACCCTGACCACCATTTATCATGCCCGTGAACTTCTCCGTGGTAGGAATATGTACGTTCTTTCCTCCGATAACTGGATGCGCCACAATATGTACCATGCCTATGAAGGCGGTGCATGGTATTCCGCGTCATACATGGAAGGGGAAACCTCCGAATGGTGCCTTGATTATAATAAGAAGGGACGCATTTTAAATGTATCTGTAGGCGGCCAGGACAAATGGGTGATGTATGGGCCGGTTTTTTTCTCAAAATTATTCTCAGAGCAATTTCTCACCGTATTAGAAAATTATTACAATCTCCCTGGAACCGAACAGTTCTACTGGGAAAATGTCTATATGGAAATGCTGTCCGGAGAAGCAGCTAAGAGGCTTCCTCATATCCCTGAGGCAAAACAGGACATTGACCTGTTTATCAACCGCAGACCGGCTGACGAAGTATATGAATTTGAGAACCTGGAAGAGCTTCGCCGTTTTGATTTGAAATATCAGCACCATTCCGATAATGAAGCAATGGAATTAGTATCGACCGTATTCAAAGTACCTGAGTCAGAGATCACAGAAATACGATGCCTAAAATCAGGCATGACCAATAAATCCTTCCTATTTAAAATTAAGGACCGCCATTATATCTGCCGCATCCCGGGGGCCGGAACAGAGCTTCTTATTAACCGCCAGCAGGAAAAAGCAGTTTATGATGCATTAAGCGGTCTGGATATTACGGAAAAAGTCATTTACTTTAATGGAGAAACAGGATATAAGATTGCGGAATTTTATGAAGGTACTCATAATGCAAACCCTTCCAGCCGGGAAGAAATGGAACGCTGCATGGCGGTTGTCCGAAGGCTCCACAAATCCGGGCTTACAGTAGACCATTCCTTTGACATTCGCGAACGGATCGACTTCTACGAAAAGCTATGTAAGGCCCACGGGGGTATCCCGTTTGACGATTACTCCGCTGTCCGTAAGCAGATGACTAAGCTCTTAGACCAATTGGACCAATTGAATCATAAGAAAGTCCTTTCCCATATTGATACCGTGGTCGATAACTTTTTAATGATGCCCGATGGCAACGTGCGCTTAATCGATTGGGAATATTCCGGAATGTGTGATCCACTTATCGATATCAGTATGAGCGCGATTTACTCCTACTACAACGAAGAAGAAGCGGATGATCTAATAAAGATCTACCTGGAACGAGAGCCATCTGAAGAAGAACGTTTCACCGTTTATGCTTATATCGCTCTTGGTGGCTTTCTGTGGAGTCTATGGGCAGTATACAAGGCAGCCCTAGGAGATGAATTTGGCGAATATACCATAATCATGTATCGTTATGCAAAAAACTATTACAAAAAATGCTCCAAAATCGCCAAATAATGATATTTTTGGAAAATGTCCGCAAATCGTAATAAAATGTTTAGGTATTCCTGTCGGTACTGTGGTATAATGTACACGAAAGCGATGAGCAGTGCGAAATAAGACGGGTAAAGATTTTCGTTGTGCCCCGCACATAAGAAAATCTTTACCCGTCTTATTTCATAGGGCGAAAGCCCGTGAGCGAGTAAAGCCGAAGGCTTTACTCGCTGCACTGCGGACTATAGCACATAAATAAAACGGCTAGACAGGAGGAAGGACGGTATGCAATACAGAAAGAAAATGACAGCATTGCTCATAGCAGGGCTTGTGGGAACCTCTACTCTGATACCGGCAGGCACGGCCTGGGGGGCTACCGGCTGGGTAGCAGAAGGCACTCAGTGGAAGTACATAGACCAGGATGGTTCCACCCACAAGGGCTGGGTAAAGACATCCGATGGAACCTTTTATTTTCTAGATCTCTCCACAGGCTTTATGGCAACTGGTTGGAAACAGATCAACGGTAACTGGTACTATTTTCATTCCAACGGCGCAATGGCTACCAAGTGGATACAGGACGGCGGTAAATACTATTACCTCATGGATGATACAGGCGTCCTTGTTAAGGGCTGGTTAAAAATAGGCAATGACTACTACTACATGAAGGGTGACGGCTCCATGTCCGCCGGCTGGCGTGAAATGGACGGCGGCTGGTATTATTTCAAAGAAAACGGAAAATGCACCATTGGATGGGGACAGATTGGAAGCGACTGGTTTTATTTTGGTTCTGACGGCAAGATGGTAACCGGATGGAAACAGATTGATAATGCCTACTACTATCTGAATGTTGATACCAAGTCTGTGCTGGGACGTATGATGACCGGCTGGCTCAGTGATGGAACCAACAAGTATTACATGGATACCAGCAGCGGAAAGATGGCCCACGGCTGGCTGCAGATTGACGGTTCCTATTATTATTTTAATGATTCAGGTCATATGATGACCGGCTGGGTACAGCTTTCCGGTGTTTATTATTATCTTGATCCATCTACCGGTAAGATGGCAGCAAACACCACCCTTACCATTGACGGAACAAGCTACACCTTTGGTTCAAACGGAGCTTACCAGGGAAATGCTTCCGGTTCTCCTTCCGGTTCAACTGGTGGGAACACCCCCGGAGGCTCATCAACCGGTTCCTCCAATGCGCCAGGCGGATCTACCTCGACTCCATCGGGTTCTGGCGGGCCGGGAGGATCCTCTTCTGACAACAATAACTTAAGCGGAGCACCGGGAGGTTCTTCTAACGACACTCCTGGCGGCAGCAGCTCCAATTCTTCAAGCAATGGCGTATATCAGCTATCACCAGGGCTTACATCAGGCCCCGGCTGATCTAATAAGAATTAGTATCTGTGTGGGTATCTGCACCTCGGCGCGGATACCCCTTTTATTTACGCAGGCAGCGGACCGGACAAACTAAACATTCCGGAAGCAAGAAAGCGTACGTATTACATAATACCCGAATGATAAGGAGGTAACACATTGAGACACAAGAAATTAGGCATACGGTTTGCAGCAGCCGCATTATGCGCCCTTATGGGAATGTCTGCGGGGTTTGGCCCGGCCATGAATTCCTGGGCAGCTGGCTATGAAAAGGTCAATGGCTATTATCAGCTTGCAAACGGCACGGTGATTGAACAGGTAATTGCCAGAGGAATCGACGTTTCCAGATGGCAGGGAAATGTAAACTGGGCGGCTGTTGCAGCAGATGATGTCAGCTTTGTCATGCTGGGCACCAGATCCAAGGGTATTGTGGATCCATACTTCCATACCAATGTACAGGGTGCATCAGCAGCAGGTCTGAAAGTTGGCGCTTACATCTATTCTTTGGCTACCACTCCGGATATGGCCAGAGAGGAAGCGGATTTTGTCCTTAGTCTGGTAAAGGATTATCCAATCTCCTTTCCCATCGCTTTTGACGCAGAAGACAGTGCCACCCTTGGTACCCTTCCCCCGGCACAGGTGAGTGAAATCATCAATGCATTCTGCCAGCGAATTGCTGATGCCGGATATTATCCCATTGTGTATGCCAATGATTACTGGTTATCAAATAAAATTGATTTATCCAATATGCATTATGACGTATGGGTTGCCCGTTATGAAGCAAAACACGTTTATTCCAACCCGATCATGTGGCAGGTCACCAGCACCGGCTCAATTAACGGAATCAACGGAAATGTTGACATTGACTTCCTCTATAAGGACTTAACTCCAAAGCTTCCTGGAAATATGTGGAGGACCATTGGAGGAAAGACCTATTACTACCAGAATTATGCGATCCAGAAAAATACCTGGGTCAATGACGGCTCCGGATGGTTTTATATGAACGAAGAAGGACTGACTGCCAAAGGATGGTTTGATAAAGATGGACTGCGTTATTATCTTGACGAAACCTCCGGACGAATGAACACCGGTTGGAAGCAGCTTTCCGACAAATGGTATTTCTTCAATCCAAGCGGTTCCATGAATACCGGATGGCTTACTGACAACGGAGCACGCTATTACCTTGGTTCCGATGGCACCATGGCCACCGGATGGCAGGAATTAAACGGCCAGTATTACTACCTGGATCCTTCTTCCGGCAAAATGTCTACCGGCTGGAAGAACTTAAACGACAAGTGGTACTTCTTACAGGAAAGCGGCGTTATGGCCACCGGATGGCTGGATAACAACGGCGCCCGGTATTACTTAAATAACGACGGTTCCATGGCAACAGGATGGCATACAGACGGCTCCTCCAAGTATTATCTGGCAGGAAACGGCGCAGTTTCAACCGGATGGCAGCTCATTGATAACAGCTGGTATTTCTTTAACCAGACCGGAGCCATGACTACAGGTTGGATCAATCCTGATGGAAGCTGGTACTACATTGGAAATGACGGAAAGATGCAGTCCGGATGGCTTGAGGAACGGGGAGCCAAGTACTATTTAAGCACTTCTTCCGGTAAGATGACCGTAGGCTGGAGACAGATCGATGGAAATTGGTATTACTTTGGCGGAAGCGGTGCCATGGCAACTGGTATGACACAGGTAGACGGCCAGCAGTATTACTTAAATCCAGCTGACGGAAAGATGGCTGCCTCTGCTACCTTTGTACTTGATGGAGTCTCCTATACCGCAGATGCAAACGGCGTATGTACTGTGACACCACAGACAGCCACCGAGCAGCCAGAAGGAGAAAGCACGGCAGAAAGCCAGGCTGGTCAGGCAGGGACGGAAACAGCTCCAATTGATTCTTCCACCAACCAGACAAAAGAAATCGGTCCTGGAATCCATTAATAAACTGTAGACGAGCCTGTTACAATATACAGCTGCAATGACGGCTCATATAATGAATAAGATCTAAAGAATGAAATAGCTCCAAAGATAAGAAATAGCTCCCCAAAAAAAGAATGCGCTTTGAATACGGCTTTATAAGCCCGATTCAAAGCGCATTTCTTTTCTCAAAATCTTATTTACTCCAAAAAGTTCTTCGTCTCTCCAACAATATAAATAGGCCTGTCCTTAAGCTCCGCAAACAGGATGGCAATGTAATTGCCAATGACCCCCACAATCAGGAACAGGACGGAAAACATAAAGCAGATCAGCACTATGGTGGTAGCATACCCGTTTGGCGTCCCTACCCTGGCCCAGCTCCATATGGTGTAAATCATCATGGCGATTCCCAGAATGCCGGCACCGCACCCGGCATAGATCCCAAGCTTTAATGGCAGGTTAGAAAAGCACATGATGGTATTCAGTGAAAAAGCCATCAGCTTTTTAATGCTGTATTTGCTTTCTCCTGCCACCCTGACTCCTGCCTCATATTCAATGGTAGCACGGTTAAACCCGATGTTTTGCACATACCCCCGCAGGAAACGGACCTTTTCCCTGTAATTGTCCCGAAGTACGTCACCAGCCCGCCTGGAAATTGCAAAAAAATCAGAGGCGTTTGGTTCGAATTTCACATCGGAAAGCACGTTGATCAGATGGTAAAAGGCAGAGGAGGCAAAATTCTTAAACCACCCTGCGGACTCATTTTTCGTGCGCACCATATTAATGACATCATAGCCGTCCTCAAGCTTCCTGACAATCTCCGGCAGATACTGGGGAGGATGCTGTAAGTCCGCATCCATGCAGACGATCCCATCCCCGCTGCTATAATCCAGACCGGCAATCATAGCTGCCTCATGCCCGAAGTTTCTGGAAAAGCTGATGACCTTTACCTTTTTATCCTTCCCGGACAAGTCGTCTAGAATCTTCATGGTGCCATCCTGACTTCCGTCATTGACGAAAATCAGTTCATAATCCCAGTTCAGTTTATTTAAAATTCTGGCCGTTTCATGATAGAACTGGTTGAGAGCCAGTTCCTCATTATAACATGATACCACGACTGATATTGTTTTTCCCATATGTGCCTCCTAATGAATCAGTGGATTTGCTTGCATATCCGGTTAAATCGCAAATCCAAGGTTGAAAGAGGGGTTCTTACAACCTTATGCTCCTCATGCAATGTTACAGTTCTATGTGGCCGAGCTGCTACCATGCTATTGATTATCATTTGCTTTCTTTTTTATATAACATTGTTCAAATTCTGTCAATGCCCGTGCTGATTTTTCATTGTAATCCCCGTTTACATCTACTGCAGCCAAAAGGTTTCCGTTGTCATAGCATACAGGTATCAGTTTCCCCCATTCGATCATATCCCTGACCAGGGTGTAGGAACGGTTCTCTTCTCCCGTATAGCCAGCCTGGACATAAACATATTCTGCTTTTGCATAATCCATAAATTCCACGAAATAATCCATTTTCTTAACCAGGGCCACATTTCCCCATACCCCTGTTATATCATCATAGGACTGCACGTTGCATGGGAATGCAAGTACATCCGGATGGTCTCCAATGGCAATGAGACGGGTTTCCGGGTCGGCAGCAAGGATATCCCACACTCTTCCGTTTCCCTTTGATACCATGTCCTGTCTGGCGGCTTCCTGGTGGTTATAATAGCCTTTATGATGAAATGACACCGGTGTAAAGCCAAGGCTCCAATTCCAGCTGGTCATGGCTGTGAAGAATACAGAAAACATAAGCACCCAGACTCCTGCTCCTATGCCTCCACGCCAGACAGCCTTTTCCCTTGCTTCCGCCGCTGCCTTTAAGACATAGACCGCCGTGAGGACATAGAACAGCATGAAATAATTTCCGTCAACCTGGGTCAGCATACCCAAGCTGATAAGATTAACCACCAAAAACGGTACATAGATAACTTTTAGAAAAACGGAGAGCTGACAATTTTTCCCTCTATCCACATTCTTGCCGTAAAAACAGCTTACAATCCACAATAAAAGAAGAAAGTACAGCAGATATCCACCCCAGGCGAGGACCACATGATCCATATCCTCTCCTACAGGACAAAAGAAAAATCCATGAAGCCGGTTTGCCAGATGTACGGTTCTTTCCTTCATGGACATTCCGGCACCGGAATTAGGTATGGTATTAACCATGAATGGATATTTCAAATGAAATCCTATCCTTGTAAGCAGGGATGAGAAAACCGAGGTAAGGGGAAGGCCTGTTAACAACTGAGTTCTTGCCCAGATACCTCCTAAGGCCAAAAGCGAACCTGCCACAACTGCCAATCCACCGGCATTTCCCCCTTCCGCTCCAAATTTGGGAAGCAAAAGCTTTCCTAGCAGATATAAAAATGCCATTCCAAAGACAGCAGTGGAAAAGATCAGAGCTGTTGGCTTTAAAGTCAGGCTGATAAAAAAGGCCGCCGTTCCGTAACCCAGATAACGCCAGGACTTTCGCCCCGCTTTTATATAGCACAGCAGGTAATACAACATGATCTCCTGGACAAGCAGTGTAATGATATCGCTTTTGGCTGTGACTGCCATATTCATGATTCCTGGAACTCCTGACAGCAGGGCAGCCAAAAAGACCGCCTGCTCCCGTTTCATATAAAAGCGGCCTATTTTGTAACCCATAAAAAGGACTCCCAGGGACAGCCATAGATTGACTGAGGTTATAAAGCTGTAGGAAGGAAGCTGTGACAGGGGCAGGGTCAAAACCTCAAAACCCTTGGAGTAGGTGTAGACAATTCCAATGGTACCCAGATTTTCATAAATTCCATGTCCATTGTCTAAGATATACCGGGACCTGACCCCATACCATAGACTGTCGTAATCTATGGCTATGTTAAGCCGCCCCGCCTGGAGGCACACCATAGTCAGGAGAAATGAAAGCAAAAGAAGCTCTTTACCGGTGAAATTCAAGCCCTTCCCATTCCCTCCGTCACCCAGACAGGACCTTCCAAATAGAAGCAGGATCCCTCCGCTTATAAAGACAAATGCGGTTAAGTAACCGATGGAGCCAATGCCAATGGCTGACATAAGGCAAAATATAACTATTAGAAAGGAAGCACCGGCGAGAAAGTCGGAAGCCAGCCCGTCATCCTTTGGAAGTTTCCATAAGGATACCCGGAGAAAACGTCCGAAGAACAGGATATATGCCAAATAAAGACCGGATACCAGCACCGGAACAAAAACCACATGGGCCCACAAAAAGACGGCCGTAATAAGGACCGCCGCCATAAGTTTCTGCTTGCTCTTAGGGAATAAAAAACCCGAAAAACAGAAGGCAGCAAACAGCCCTGCCGTCTCTGCCATCATGGTCTTATATTCCCTCTGATTCATGATCCACTGAAAAACTTCCTGGTTTAAAATCTGATTCAGAGAATACAGGATCCCTGCCGCTGAGAAAAACATAAACAGCAGGACTCCATATCCATGCTTCTGTGATCGACCCATAAAAACCCCCGTTGTCATTTTGTATACTGATAAATCCGATAGATAAGCTACCGTTTATAATCACTTCGGAAAACACTGTATCCGTTTTCCTTTAATATCGTCAGCGCACTCCTCACCTTTGCCCCACTGTCAGGCAGACTGGGCCTGTATTCAAAATTTCCCCGCAGCTCATCATCTGTAACTGTTTCAAAGTTTAAAGCTAACACCGCCTTTTCTTCAAAACTTCCTCTGCGATAAGGGGCCTTTTTTATCTCTGAATAAGTGGAATAGCAATTTCCTGCCAGAAACATCACGCAAGCCCCGCAGGCAGCGATCCGAAGGAAAGGCTTTCCCTTCCTCTTCCACTGTTTTGATAATAAGGCAAAGGTCAGCAAGATTCCAAGGATCCCAGACTGGAATTGAAGGGCATATCTGGAGCTTAAACCGTAATTTTCCTTAAGGAATATCCACCTGGATAAAAGGATGAGCACGTGATTCAACCCTCCCGATACAATGAGCATGACAGGTAGGATCGTCTTCTCATACAGGCGGTACCGTAAATTTGCCCATAGAGCAAACAGATACAGCAGGATAACCAGAAATCCAAGAATCAGAAACGGCGCATTGGTCCGAAAGATATTTTCAGCCTGCTCCCCTTCAATGACCATGGAGGAAAAGGACTTTACGAAAAAACGAACAAAAAAACCGGGCGTATCCTTTAACTGAACAAGGAGAGGAACGGTTGCCGGGGCCGCGTGGTCTTCCACCGCGTAGGCATTGCTCCACAAATAAAGGAGAAGAGGGATCAGGGCACAAAGGCCGCTTAAACCCCAGCCCTTTCTCGAATCACCCTTTTTTAACAGGAACATGAAGCCACAGGCTATTATTACCGTGACCGAGTAAATGGCACAGTAGGGGCCTGCCACCAGCAGCGTTGTAAAAAACGGAAGAAGCAGGAGCTTTATCCTGTCATATTTCTTTTCCTGTCCGCTCCATACACGGTCCATCACCTCATAATGGTAATAGAAGCAGGCAAAGGACAGAAAATGGGCCCAGCCGCTTCCATTGGTCAGCATTTCCCACTTGTTAAGGCTGAAAAGTACAATCATTAAAGCCCCAAACCAGCCAAGAGAAACCTTCCTGCGGCTGCAGTAGCTTCCCAGAGCCAGGCCGGAAAGTCCAAGGGCCAGGACGCCTAACACCCGATCAAACATGATGTTGTATCCGAAAAGCGAGACATTAAGGATCCTTCCCAGATAGTTGACGGGAATCCTGGTGAGGACATCCGGCACAAAGAACTTTGCCGGATTCCATACGTCAGGCAGATAACTGTTTACAAGGCGGACGTAATCGGTATAAATTCCGTCACAGGTTGCCGTAAAGATATACCAGAGGCCAAAAACAGTCCCTAAAAGGGGAAACAGGCCATACAGATACTTTCGATTCATGGGATTCACCTATGCCCTTAATTTGCCGTTATGGAAGCAACGACGGAGAGGTGCTTATCTCCTCTTTGCTCCGATGCATTTTCGTAGTAAAAGTTGCTTTCAAACGTCAGCTCCGTAACCTGGAAGGCCGTCGCATCAATTTCAGCTGTTACTGTATTGGAAGTAATGGGAATGACCTGGTTTTCCTTTCCATTTATGGTCACGGCGATCTGTTCAAGACCGGTAATGACGCCGGGATAATAGAATTTCAAACCAATCTTCCCTTCTTTCCCTGCCATGATCCGGACTTTAGCGCTTTCATCCATCCAGCCGTCCTCATAACAGCCATAGACCCGTTCAAATTTTAAGTTCCGCACAAAGTCCGTTACATCCTGAAATGCGTTATGAGCCGGATCTTCCCTCAGGATCAGCATATTTGGAGTTATGAGGCCGATGTCGTGGATGGATTCAATAAACGTAACTTCGGTTCCCTCTGCCAGTCGTTCTTTATCAAAGGTTTTGAAAAAGGTCCTGGCAGTAAAATCACTCATCTCGTAGGAATTGCCGATGATGTAAATTTTCTTTCCGAATATCTCATTCTTGTATTTCCCGAAAGTCTCTTCTGCAAGGGAATTGTACCGCAGCTGGGATGACCAGTAATAAAGGTTCTCGTATTTTCCCCGGTAAAAACTTTCAACCGGAAGCATGAGAATGCCGTAAAGCAGAAACAGGCCGCAGTATAATAGAGGCCTGACACGCTTTACTATACCGCACATATAAGCAGCAAACAGCCACGCTGCCGTCATGGAGACATAGATCCACCGGGTCTCTACCCGGATAGTGACACTGGAAGAGCCAATACACAGGGCGATGAATAAAAGGAAGAGGCAGATCACAGGAAGGCGCTTTTTCAGCTGCTTCCGCTCTCGTATCACGGTTACAAGAAAAATCACGGTCATAATAAGGAGAAGTAAATCTGCGAACACGACAAGAACATGAACCCAGTAAGGAGATCTTCCCCAGCTAAGTCCATTTAAATGATCAGGGCCTGCATTGATTCCAAATATATAAAGCACCTGGCTTAAGGCATAACGGAGGGTTTCCGAAAGATGGAAGGTATCCGCCACATCCGTTCCTCCAGTACCAGCTGGAGAAATACTTCCGATGGTAAGAAAGCGGATCACCTGAACCACCAGAAACGCCCCGGTAATACTCAGCCATGGCATTGGCTTCCTCTCTTTTTTCATGAGAAATGCAGCATAAAATAAGGGCAAAAGCACCATGTAGCGTTCATGAATAAAGCAGACAGAGAAATACATTGCCGTTGCTGCCGGTACAAGCCACTTTCTCTCCTCTTCATCGGAGAGATAACGGTAGAGACAGTAAAAAATGCCGATAGCCGCCCATAGCGCCATACTTTCCATCAAGCCGTATACTTGGCTGATCTGGTAGTAGGACATCCGGGAGAGCAGGTATAAAATACCGCAGGAAAAACCAATTAGCCGCCTGCCGGACAAACGCTTTCCGAACCGGTAAACCGTATAGGCAATACAGCTGTTTAAAAGGATATTAAAAGGAACAAACCAGCCGATGTGGTTTCCGAAGACCATCAGCTCCAGCCAGGATGCCAGATAATAGACAAAACGGAACCGTGTGCTTCCCAGAGGGAATACAAATTCACGGAAAGACTGCTCTCCGTAACAGGACCAAAGATATAAATCATCCATATAAAGTCCTTTTATCTCGATCCCCCTGTTTATGAAAAAAGCAAATCCCAGCAAAAGAGCCACTGCGATGATTTCTTCCTTCCACTCAGATATCCACTTTTTATCTTTCATCTCTAGCCCCTTTCTTATTTCGAATATTTGTTAAAAGAACCGCTCCTCCAGCATCAGGCAGAGTGCATGGTAAACCGGAAGATGGAGTTCCTGAATTTTAAACGTCTCCGTTTCCGGAACCACTACCGTCACATCTGCAGCCTTCTTTAAAAGACCTCCGTCTTTCCCGGAAAGGCCGATGGTTTTCATGCCAATTGCCTTCGCTGCCGTTACGGCATACATAACATTTTTCGCATTACCGGAGGTGGATATTCCCAAAAGCACATCCCCCTTCTTTCCGTATCCATAAGTCTGCTGGGCGTAGATCAGTCCCCCGTCAACATCGTTTAAAAATGCAGTTGAAAGGCTGGGATGGCCTGTTAAGGCAATGGCCGGAAGGCCTCCCTGAAGCTTTTCTCCAAGTTCCTTACCAAGTACTGGGTCCGCCTCTAAGAGCTTTGCGGCAAAATCTTCTGATACAGGACGACGTTTTACAAAACCCTTCATCAATTCCCCTACTATGTGCTCTGCATCCGCACAGCTTCCGCCGTTTCCTGCGATCAGCAGCTTTCCACCGTTATCATAACATGATTCCAGGATCTCATAAGCTTCCCTGATTTGAGGCTTTAAGCCGGCCAGCACAGGGTAACGTTGGATCAGCTCTTCTAAATAGTTCATAGGTTCCATGTTTCTCACTCTCCTTCTCTGTTCAGTATCCAGTCTGCAGCTTCTTTCATGGCAGGGGCATAGAAGTCAAAAGAATTATTTTTCTCTGATTGGGTTAAGTTGTCGTATAATTCTTTTCCATATCCGGTCCCTACTAAAACCGTGTTCACTCCGTATCTTTTTCCAGCCTCTGTATCCAGAAGCTTATCTCCGATCATATAAGAATGGAGCTTGTCTATCTGAAAGCTTGTCTCTGCCATTTCAAACATTCCTGTTTCCGGCTTCCGGCAGTGACATTCCATCCGGTATTTTCCGATCCCATGAACCGGATGGTGGGGACAATAATAAAAGCGGTCTATTTGTGCACCTTCTTTTGAAAGAAGATGGTTTAAGTATTCATGAAGAGCTTTCACATCCTCTTCTCCGTAATATCCCCTTGCCACTCCGGCCTGGTTGGTGACTACCACAAGCTTAAATCCTTGTTCCCTAAGCCTTCTTAAGGCTTCCGGCACCCCTGGAAGGATCACCAGATCCTTAAGCCGGTGCAGGTATTCCACTTCTTCATTGATGGTCCCGTCCCGGTCTAAAAACACGACCCTGTCCATGGTTTTTCCTCCTTTTTCGGATTATACTTGAAAATGATATTCGCCTCCTGGTATAGCTACCCTGACCTCCTGGTAATCCCAGCGCTTTTCGTCCGTGATCCACGCCTGGGCGCCCCGAAGCTCAAAGTTCCAGTCCGTAAGCTGTCCTCCGGCTGCTTCCATGCGTGCGGCTACCTTATGGCGTACGTTATAAGGACAGTACACCAGAAGGAATCCGCCTCCACCGGCTCCTAAAAGCTTTCCTCCAAGAGCTCCTGCCTTTAATGCTTCCTCATAAAGCTCGTCAATATGGGGAGTGGAGATCTTACTGCTCATGCGCTTTTTGCTCTTCCAGCCGTAATCCAGAAGTTTTCCAAAGCTGTAAAGATTTCCTTTTAACAGCTCATCCTTCATGGCATAAGCAAGTGCCTTTACCTCGCACATAGCATCAAAGGGGTCCTTCTTTTCGTAGTTTTTCACCTGGTCCTTTATAATGTTGGCGGATACATGAATGTTTCCTGTATAGCATAGAAGCAGATTGTACTGCAGCTCATGGATAATCTCTTTTTTTATGCGGAGAGGGTTGACCACCACATTGTTGCGTCCGTGGAACTCAATGAAATTAAAGCCTCCAAAGGTAGCGGCATACTGGTCCTGGTAACCGCCATCGATCTTTAAATCCTCTCTCTCCACCTGATAAGCTAAGTTTGCCATGGCATAGCTGTCCATTTCCACGCCTTTCCATTTAGCCATAGCCGTTAATAAGGCTACCATAACGGTGGAGGAAGTGCCAAGACCTGATCCGGGGGGAGCATCACACTGTAAGTACACCTCACAGCCCTGTTTGATATCCATTGCTTTTAACGCCGCCGTTACAAGATCCAGACGACCGTCATATACATAATTTTCATTTGTGTTGTACTTGACCGTCATATCAAAGTCCAGAGAATGAACGATGATCTGATCGTCATCCCTTGGTACGATGGAGCAGTATGCATACTTATTGATGGTGCTGCCGATGATTGCCCCTCCCTGTTCCACACAGAAGGGAGCCACATCGGTTCCTCCGCCGCCAAAGCTCACCCGCAGGGGAGCGCGTCCTCTGATTACCATAAGTTCACTTCTCCTTTCCCCTCTCCGCCCATGCTCTCCGGGCATAAAGGTATACCTGTAAGGTGTTTCCTTACGTCTTCCGCAAATCGGTAATAATCTTCCGGAATTCCTATATCAATGAAATACCCGCTGCCTACAATGCCGCCCAGCTTTTTACCTTCTGAAAGCCATTTTGGAATCATTACCTGTTCCAGGGAAACCTTTCCTTCAGGAATTTCGTCAAGCAGTTCACGCTTAAGTATATAGATACCGCCGTTAATGGTTCCCGAGCGTTTTTCCTCTGTCTTCTCATTAAAGGACGTAAGCCAGCCGTCTTTTAGAACAGCCTGTCCGTAACGGGACACATCAGGCACCTCCCGTAGCACCAGGGCCATGTCAAGATCCCTTTCTTTGCCAAGCTCCATAAGCTTACTGTAATCAATGCGGTAAAAGGTATCCGCATTCAGTACAAGGAATCGGTCTGACTGTATCCTGGACCCAGCATTTTTAATGGCTCCCGCAGTTCCTAACAGTTCTTCCTCATAAGAATAAGAAACCCGGATTCCCCATTTGGACCCGTCTTTAAAATATTCTTCTACCATAGAGCCTTTATAGCCTACGGCAAAAATAATTGACCTTACTCCGTGGTGTATCAGCTCCAAGACTACATATTCCATAAAAGGCTTGTCTCCGATCAGAGCCATTGGCTTTGGCCTGTCGCTTACAACGGAACGAAGCCGTGTGCCAAGGCCCCCTGCCAGTAAAACTGCCTGCATAACTGTACCCTCCTGATATTTTTTCTAATCGTTATTATATCATATATCCCTTAGAAGAATCCAGAAAGATCATTTCCGTGGATTTTCTGTCTGGGACCGAAGCATGCCTCCCAGGCCATGTATAACCTTCCTTGCCCCAATTGCAAATAGGACCGGAAGGACAATTCCCAAGATCAGATACAGAACATGAAGTTCCGGATAGGAGTGAGGGAATCCTCCCTGATTTTCTGCGGGTTCCAGTATCATCCGGGCATAAATCCAGTCACAAATCTTAAATACCAGAAAATGAAGAGCCATGATATCAAAGGAATATTTTCCAAGCAAGGCCGCAGCCTTCCCTGCAATCGGAGCCTTCTGTAAACACTTGGCTGCAAAGCAGCAGAGATAAATGCCAGCTGCGGAAATGATATAAAAATTGATTCCACCTGGTATCTGATTGGCAGAAAGCTCCACACTTTCCTCTGTAAACATCAGGAAATAATAGAAAAGCCCTGCGCACAAAGCAGCACCATACCATGTTACATATTTTTCAATGGAAATCTTCCAGGTCCGCACAGCATAACCGCCATAATAAACCGGGATCACCAATAGGGCTGTCTGAAGGTGATAGCTTAAGAAAACCTCCCTCCGGATGAGGGCCGCACCAAAAAGCCCTGCTCCAACGCTAAGAGCCGCTGCTGCCCATGGCCGGAAAGAAGCCGGAAGATAGTTCCTGCAGAACCAGAGAATGACCGAAAAGCCTGTTCCTGCCCCCAGCATAAGGGGCACGAACCACATCGCGCCTGATGGGACTTCCGGGCATCGCAGGAACAAGGTATTTGCCATGGCAAGGATCATCTCCTTTTTTCCGTAATATGCATCGGACAGAAAAAGCAGATACTTTGAAAGTAAGTTATGTAGTAAAACGAACAGGCCCCCATAACAGAAATAGGGTACCCACATATTCTTTAACCTCCGTGCAAAAAAGTCAAAGGGGGCATCCCCGTAACGCGCTTCATTATACAGGTATCCTGAGATGAAAAAGAATATGGCCAGATGGTAATAATACACCGTCCGAATGGCAATCCCCAGATTTTGTGAATGACCAAACACAATGGATACGATTCCGATCCCCTTTAAAATATCCCAAAACAGAAACCGGTCCCTTTTTATCTCTTCCATGCGATCTTCTTCCTTTCCCCTTACTTTCCTCATGTTCCTTTCACTTCATTTAAATATGCCCTTGCAGGCAACGGCATGGCACCGCGCCCGGTAATACCGGGACGGGTTAACCTTCTTTGCCGTTTAAAAATCTTCTCCTATTACGTTCCAGGCAGCATCAATACTGTGATAACTGCGGATATAATTCTGAGTTTCCATACACATCTGTTTGCATCGTTCAGGATCCTGGTACAGGGAAATAACTTCCCCTGCAAAGGCTGCCGGCTCATCTCTCACCACCATGACCTTTTCTGCCTCAGGAATTCCCTCTGCACCAATGGAAGTAGTGATCACCGGAGCACCGTTATATAAGGCTTCAATGACTTTTCCCTTCACACCTGCACCGTAACGCAAAGGCACCACGACTACCCGGCAGCTTGAATAAAGCCTTGCAAGTTCCTCCTCTGATACAAATCCCTTTACAATGATTCCGCTGCCCGGCTGCTCCAAAGCCTTGATTTCATCTGTCACCTTGGAACCCACGATATAGAAATCTATGGGAAGCTGTTCCCGGATCAGTGGGAATATTTCCTGTGCAAACCACAAAACAGCATCTGCGTTAGGGGGATGTGCAAATCCTCCTACAAACAAGAGCCCTTCCCTCTTTTCAAAGTTATAAGGAATGTTGTTTAAGAATTTTTCATAAACATAGGCTACTATAGCTTTCACATGAATAGAAGGCTCTATTTCATGAATGGCCTCCCGTTCCACATAGGAAGGATAATAGGATACCGCCGCCTTTCTCATCAGGCGAAGCTCCACAGACCTCCAGTATTCAGAAGACTCTCTTTTCTTAGGATCTCCGGTCAGTTCATACTCTCTGCCTTCCCTTAAGAAGTGCAGGTCATGACCATAATAGATCATCTTAATGTTTGTTTTATCCTTGATAAAATCCACATATTTGGTAGCAATATGGGGACGGTTTAAATAAGCAACCTTGATATCATCTCCATGCTCCTTTAACCAATCCCAGATTTTCACCTGGAATTCCCTGCCGTATAGGATCTCAATTCCCATCTGCTGCAAAACGGTGGAATAAGGTTCCTCGTGGAGGAAATTATCTCCCAGGAACTTCACCACATAGCCCTTTTCCAAAAACATCTTTAAATACTGGAAGGTGGTCTTGGAACCGGCATCCCGGTCATAGGTGGGAACATAATGGTCCACCACCAGAATAATGTCTTTGCCCTGGCTTCTCTCTCTTGCCCGGAATACATTGGGATTTCCGTTGTTTTCACTTTGCAGCTTAAATTCAGCCGCCCATTTTCCCCTTAACTTATGGCCGTTTTCAACCTGGTACCGCTTAAGACCTGAACCGTTTACATCAGTTCCGTTGGAAATGCCCTCAAAATGTATAACCTTGGATAACGGCTGGTAAACCACCCGAAGGCCGGCCTTGCGCACCTCAAAGGCAAGGTCAGAATCCTCACAATAAGCAGGAGCAAACCGGTCGTCAAATCCGCCGATCCGCTTCCATAAATCGTTGGAGAGAAGGATGGCGGCTCCTGATATATAGTCCACATCTTTTACATAGTTGTATTCTGGCTTGTCCGGATCGTCAAGGCGTCCGTAATTCCAGCCGGAACCATCACGGAAGATGATCCCCCCTGCTTCCTGCAGGCGTCCGTCAGGATAAACCAGCTTGGACCCCACCATGCCGATGGTTGAATCTGATTCGATTAAATTTACCAGACTGCTTAGCCAACCTTCTGTTACCTGGGTGTCATTATTTAGGAACATAACATATTTTCCCCTGGCTGCTTTGGCTGCCTGGTTGCAGTTCCGCAAAAATCCCTGGTTGGTCTCATTGCGGCATATGACCACGTTTTCCGTAAACTTAGAAAGTTCTGCCGTTGCATCGGTAGAAACATCGTCTGCTATGATGACTTCATATACCACGTCCTTTGTATGCTCCAGAATGGATGCAAGGCAGGCATAGGTATAATGGATCTGATTGTAGACCGGGATGACGATGGAAACCATGGGATGGCCCTCTTTTATGAAACGGAGCTTTCCATGGGTCCGGTAGGCATCTCCAATCTTCATATCGCCTTCAATCAGGTTCCGACCTTCCTCTGTTGTATAGAGGCGGAAGGATTTCAGCGGATGAAATACCGTATCCTTGGCATAAAACAACAGTTTCCGTTTTCTGGTCCCTTTGGGGAATTTTTCGTTAAAGATTCTTCCAAGCTTCCTTCTGGCGCGGAAGGTCAATGCTTCGTGCCCCTGAAGCCAGGTGATCATTTCCCTCATATCATCGCAATCCTTCCGGAGGGTCTGAATAATGATTTCCTGGTTGGTCACATGATTGTCAGTCAGGCGCTTTTCCTTCTGCTGCCTGGTGATGAGCACATCCTTTTCCCGGATCTCCATTTCCATCTGGGAAAGGCGTTCCTTTGTCTCATCAATCACCTGGGATAAGCCATACATATCCTCAGGCAAGGCATGGGTTTCCTGCATGTAATTGACCAGATAGATCTGCTGGTTCTCCCCATGGACATATTCCTGGAAGCAGCGTTCCATCTCCTCATACATGGCTATACGCTCTGTCTCCACACCGAACTCTTCCATAAATGCTTCCATAGAACCATAGGACAAAAGGCTTTTATACTGTTCGTAAAAATAATAAAGAACCCGAAACTTAATAAAGGTGACTGGAACCGGGAAGGTAAATACCCATTCATAGTCCAGGAGATAAGGACCGTCCTCGGTCATCATGATATTCTCAAAAAGGCAGTCAATGTTGGAGGTTTTAAACGCCCAGTCTTTTTCATCTGCTTTCGTGAGTGTTCCAAACACCTCTTCAAATTCGGCCGTAATGGTAAAGGGAATGATGCAGTTTTCTTTCACACCCAGAATCAGGGAAAGCCCGTCTTCCATATGGGATACGGAAACCTTTCCGTTACAGATCTCCTTTCCGAGCAACTCGGAAAGGGTATGACCCTTAAGGAAATCGAAACGGGCGGTCCTTTCATCCGGACTTATGGAAACCCCGGCGACCTTAAGCTTTTGGCTTTGCGCAGTAAGGCTTTTATATTTTTCACCAAGGGATTTTATATGTGCAACACCCTCAGGTTTTAAGGCTGTCTTCTCAACAAATGGACAGCCATCTTCTTCCACCAGACTGGTGCGGATCTGGAACGCTTCCCTACGGGTCTTATTGTATTTTACAAAGTTAATTTTTTTCATGACGGCTCCAAATGGTTAAAAATGAATTGGCAAATGTCTCAAACTGTTTTCCCTCACATACCTCATCGAACATCTTTCCTAAATCAAACTTCAGATATTTGGGATAATCATAGGCCAGAATGGCGTGAGTTAAATCTCCCTTGCCTGGCAGATATTCATCGGAATACAGGGTGATGGGCAGACGGTAGTCAGGCATGGGATAATGGAATTCGGCATTACCCGATTTTTTGTCCTCTCCGCATAAAAGCTCCAGGACCTCTGTCCTTGAAAGCCGGTCCTTATCAGGAACCGCACCGGCCTGATATTTAAGGCCTAAGCGGTTGCATATGGAGAGGATCAGCTTTCCTTCCGGTTTTAAAAGGGATTTTGCCTTTCTTATGTGTTTGTCATAGGGCGGCTTTAAAGATCCCACCAACACCACATAGTCGAAGCCTTCTTCTTCAAAGGTGTCTAAGTCACCGGTTATATATCGGATGTTTCCCTGTTTCTCATTGCGCAAACGATTGAAGGACAGATTATTACTGTCAGGGTCAAGGACGGTTACATCTCTGACCCGCCTGCTGTACAAGTTTGTCAGGGCTCCGTAGTCGGACCCTACCTGAAGCAGAGAGCCCTCTTCATCAAATTCATACCACTCCAGAAGGTTCTCACGTATATCTGATAATGCGTACAGGTAATCCAGGTTCGGATTCTCCTGCAGCAGCTTTTTCGTATCTCCATTATATTTTACAAACAACTTCTTAAGTTCAGGGCTTATATCATTCATGGACGTTTCCTCCTCACTCTCCTGCCCGGTGAAGCTTTACACTTACTTCCGGTTCCATATCATAAATACCTACCGTATTTTTATTGGAAATGACCGTAATATTTGCAATGTCATACAGGCGGTGGTAAACCACATGCTCTCCGTTTTCAAATCCGGTGCAGCTCATGGAAAGAAGATACTCCCCTCCCTGAAGGGTCATTTTCTGGTTGAATTCCACCTCATATTCATCGCCTTTTCCCACGGCCTGCACATCAGAGGCCTCGTACATGGTGTTGGTGCCGGTTAAATCGGCTCCTCGTTTATCTTTTATGGTGTAGGTAAAGATTGGGGTCTCGATTTGGGTATGGAAATGGATCCGTTCTTTAATGGTAAAGCGTTCTCCTTTAAGGAGGAGGTTGGTTACATTTCCTCTTTCGTCCAGAAGCCCGAAATCCACGATCTCTGCTCTTTTGTCGCCGTATTCGGTACGGGTTGGGTTGATGGTCAGTTTTTCTTTCATTAGACCTTCCTGTCGGGAGGTTTTGGACTGTGCCAGAACTGTTGCCTGGTCTCCGGAAAAATCGTTTAGAATGCCGCTTCTTATCTCTTCCAGCTCTTCTCCAAGGTCATCCATTTGATTTGCCAGGATCTTTTTATAGAGATCCACCATTTTTCCGGGCTCTCCTTCGGCGATAAAGTTGCCTTTGTTTAATACAACTACTCGGTCACAATATTTGATGATTGCGCCCATATCATGAGTGACCATTAGAATCGTGGTTCCATTCTGGCGGATATCTTCCATTCGGCGGTAGCATTTGGCCTGGAAAAATACGTCTCCAACAGATAAGGCCTCGTCAACGATCAGGATTTCAGGCTCTACGTTTATTGCAAGGGCAAATGCAAGTCGGACGAACATACCGCTTGAGTAGGTTTTTACTGGCTGATATACGAAGTCTCCGATGTCTGCAAAGTCTAGGATGTCCTGAAGTTTACTGTCCATCTCTTTTTTGGAGAAGCCCATCATGGTGCCATTCATGTAAATGTTTTCGATTCCGGTATAATCCATATTAAATCCGGCTCCCAGCTCTAATAAAGCGGAAATCACACCGTTTACCTCTAAACTGCCTGAGGTGGGGGTGAGGACTCCGGTTATGATCTTTAGTATGGTGGACTTGCCTGATCCATTGGTTCCGATGATTCCTACGGTTTTTCCTTTTTCTACATCAAAAGAAATGCCGTTTAGGGCATAGAAATCTTTGTGATAGTTTTTGTGGGTTATGCTTAAAGCCTCTTTTAATCGGTCCACGGGCTTTTCGTATAGTTTGTAGATTTTTGTTACATTATTAACAGATATTGCTTTGTTGTTCCATTCTACGGACATTGAATCCTCCATGTTACATAAAATTAATCCCACAGGTCCGTAGTGCAGCTTGGGAAACTTTCAGTTTCCCAAGCTCACGGGCATTCGCCCTATGAAATATGTCAGGAAAAGAGTTTCTTATGTGCAAGCACAACGAAAATCTTTTTCTGCCATATTTCGCACTACTCATTGCTTTCGTGAAGGTTATAGCACATCAGAAAAGTGTGGGCGCAGTTTTTTAAATACCTTTAGCCCGATTAGCATCAGTACAATGGTCACTGACCAGAAATAAAGTCCCAGGGTCGGCCGTTCTGTCAGCCAGTTTCCGGTCAGCATGCTGTCACGGTATCCGGCTACGATATAATAGAAGGGATTTAGCTTAAGCAGTACCGGCAGCCAGGATGGGATTGTCGGAAACATCTCCGGCGCCCACATAATCGGCACCATCCACATGCCAAACTGCAGGCAGATCCCTATGATCTGAGCCATATCTTTGAAAAACACATGAATGGCACTGGTAAAATACGCAATAGCCAGTGACAGCATGGAGCTTGCAAAGGAATAATACAGGATCTGGATCCAGCTTGCCTTTGGAAGGAAGCCGTAGCAGAAAAATACCAGGATCATAATGATTGCAAATATACCATGTACCATCAGGCAGGAAAGCATCTTGATGACCGGAAGGATCTCTACCCGGAACACCACCTTTTTCACCAGATAATTATATTCCTGAAGACAGCCCGTCCCCATATTCAGCACCTCGCTGAAATAAAACCAGGGTACAATGCCTGGGATCAGCCACAGCACGTAAGGGTAATCCGGGACAGGGGGTACGCTTTTAAAGCCCATCTGGAATACGAAAAAGTATACCAGCACGGTTGCCATAGGCTGCAGAAACATCCAGGCGATCCCGAAATAGGAGCCTACAAACCGCTTTTTAAAATCCGCCTTTGACAGATCCAGAATGAGCTTTCTCTTTGTAATTATTTCTTTTATTAAGGAAACCAGATAATTCATGGTTTTCTCCTCTCACTAAAATTTGAAGGTATCCCGGATTCCGCTCCATTTCTGATCCTTCTCAGAAATAGTCAGCTCCATGCCTTCTTCAATCGGCCAGTCAATGCCAATTGACGGATCACTCCATAAAATACCGCCCTCATCACCCGGGTGATAGAAATCGGTACATTTATATGCAAATTCTGCCTCATCGGATAAAACTAAAAATCCATGGGCAAAGCCTTCCGGAATGTAGAACTGCTTTTTGTTTTCTGCAGACAATTCCACCCCGAACCATTTACCATAAGTTTCAGACGCGGAACGCAGATCCACTGCAACGTCAAACACTTTCCCTCTTACGACCCGCACAAGCTTTCCCTGTGGGAACTGCTTCTGGAAATGAAGCCCCCGCAGTACGCCTTTTGTAGACATTGACTGGTTGTCCTGTACAAAAACCATGTCAAGTCCGGCTTCCTTAAAATCATTCTGATTATAAGTTTCCATGAAATATCCTCTGGAATCATGAAATACCGCTGGCTCTATGACAAAAAGTCCTTCTATTCCGCATGTTGATACTTTAATCTTTCCCATAATTTATGCTCCTTTCCATTTTCTGTCTATTTTTTTGACAAAATGGTATACTTGTAAAGTATTTATCTTTCAAAACATTCTTTTACTTGTAGCATTCTACCACAAGTTTGACCAGATTTCTATATATAGGGGGATTTTTATTTAAATAAGCCGCTCATTCCCAGGAGAATCCAGATAGAGTAAAATGCGAAAAATGTATTTTATTGCGATAAAAAATGCTGTCTCTCATACATCCGTACAAGAAAACAGCATTTTATTTAGAAATACATTTCATTTACTGCTTAACAATAAATGATTTTCTCTTACTTACCACATCGAAAATAACTGCTGCCATAAGAACCGCACCCTTTACCACCTTCTGAAGGTTCTGGTCCACACCCATAATGCTCATGCCCAGGTTAAGCACACCCATTAAGGTTGCACCCACGATTACACCAGGTACCGTTCCGGTACCGCCGTATGCGGAAGCGCCTCCGATAAAGCAGGCTCCGATGGCATCCATTTCATAGCTGTTTCCTGCTGTAGGATTGGCGGAATTTAAGCGGGCTACCGTTACCATGCCTGCCACTGCTGCCAGCAGTCCCATATTCAAATATGCGAGGAAATACACTTTATTGGTATCAATACCAGACAGTCTGGTGGCCTTCTCATTTCCGCCCACAGCGTAAAAGTACCGGCCTGTGGTGGTCTTGGAAGAAATATAACTGTAAATCCCGATGATCGCAGTCACCCAGATAAGGGCATTGGGAATTCCTTTATATCTTGCCAGCTTATACATAAAGAACAGGACTACAAAACTGATGAAAGCCATTTTGATTGCCATGCCCCCAATAGGATCCACCCGATATCCCTTTTGAATCTTTTTTCTGCGGTTTAAAAGTTCCAGTGCCACAAAAACCAGGCAAGCAATGATTCCCACTAAAAAACAGGTAAGGTTAAAGCCCTGCAACCCGAATATATCAGGAACATAGGTATTAAACAAATTTAAAAACTGATCCGGAATGGGGGACAAGGTCATACCCTGCAAAACCACATTGGATAACCCTCGGAACATGAGCATACCGGCCAGAGTCACGATAAAGGGAGGGATCCGTACATAGGCGATCCAGAAGCCCTGCCATGCGCCTACCAGCATACCGATGATCAGCATTGCAAGCAGGGTTAAATAGGGATTGATCCCCATTGTAATCATCATGCTTCCGCCTACCGCTCCTACAAAACAAACCACAGAGCCTACGGATAAGTCAATGTTGCCTCCCGTAAGGATGCAAAAAAGCATACCGGTTGCAAGAATAAATACATAGGCGTTTTGGGCAATCAAGTTGTTTACATTCTGGGGCAGGAGCATCTTTCCTCCGGTGTTGACTGTAAAAAGAATGACTACAACGGCCAGAACGATTACCATCGTATATTTTTTTAATCCCTCAGATAATTTCATCTTATTCTCCATCTTCTACTCTCCTTTATCTGATTTTAAAATACAGGCCATGATATTCTCCTGAGTTGCCTCGGCCGCACTGACCTCTCCCACCATACGGCCCTCATTCATGATATAAATGCGGTCGGACATTCCAAGTACCTCTGGAAGCTCCGACGATATCATGATGACGGATTTACCCTCCGCAGCCAGGCGGTTGATGATACAGTATATTTCGTATTTTGCTCCCACATCGATTCCTCTGGTGGGTTCATCTAAAATCAGAATATCCGGCTCTGCAAACATCCATTTTGAAAGGAGGACTTTCTGCTGGTTTCCGCCGCTTAAGTTCCCTACATTTTGTTCCACAGTGGGGCACTTGGTCTTCAATTTATCCCGGTAATCTTCCGCCACAGCAAATTCCTTATCCTTATCAATAATGGAACGGCGGCTGATTGCCTGCATATTTGCAAGGGTCGTGTTGATCTTAATAGGATTTCCAAGGATCAGACCATTGCCCTTCCGGTCTTCTGTAACATAAGCAAGTTTATGGCGTATGGCTTCCCGGACAGAGTTTAACGCTACTTCCTGCCCTTTGATCCGGACCTTTCCCGAGATATTGACACCGTAGCTTTTTCCGAAAATGCTCATGGCTAACTCTGTTCTTCCGGCGCCCATTAAGCCGCAGATTCCAACGACTTCTCCTCTTCTCACATAAAAGGAGACATCGTTTACAACCTTCCGGTCCGAATACAGAGGATGGCAGGCATTCCAGTGCTCCACCTCCATGGCCTTTTCACCGATCTCCACGTCATCTCGTTTGGGAAAGCGATCCACCAGTTCCCGCCCTACCATGCCTTTGATAATACGGTCCTCGGTAATGGCATCCTTTTTCCTGTCCAATGTTTCTATGGTTGAGCCGTCGCGGATGACTGTAATCTTATCCGCCACATAGGCAATTTCATTCAGTTTATGAGAAATAATAATAGAGGTTAATCCCTCTGATTTAAATTTTAGCAAAAGCTCCAGAAGCGCTTTGGAATCATCTTCATTTAAGGATGCGGTAGGCTCATCCAGGATCAAAAGCCTGGCATTCTTTGCAAGTGCCTTAGCAATTTCCACCAGCTGCTGCTTTCCCACGCTGATATCCTTAATTAACGTATGGGAAGATTCCATAAGTCCCACTGTATTTAAGTAACGGTCCGCCTCTCCATAGGTTTCATTCCAGTTGATTGCGTACCTTTTTCCCTTTTCATTTCCCAGATACATGTTTTCAGCAATCGTCATATAGGGAACAAGAGCAAGCTCCTGATGAATGATGACGATTCCCTTTTGTTCACTGTCACTGATTCGGTTAAATTTACAGATCTCTCCGCTATAAATAATATCTCCCTCATAGGTGCCATAGGGATAAATGCCGCTGAGCACGTTCATCAAAGTAGATTTGCCAGCTCCATTTTCACCCACCAGGGCATGGATCTCACCTTCCTCTACCTGAAGGTTTACATTATCCAGAGCCTTAACGCCTGGAAATGTCTTGGTTATGCTCTTCATTTCCAAAAGTATTTTTGCCAAGAATATCCCTCCCTTGCCGTCATTTCTTAAGGACGGCCTCTATATCTGTAAGAAGCCGTCCCCATAAGAAAATAATTTCAATTACTTTAACTGGTCTTCCGTGTAGTAACCGGAAGTAATTAACATATCTTTATAGTTGTCAACTGTTACTACCACTGGATCACACAGGAACGTTGGGATGATTCCGGTTCCGTTATCATAGGATTTGGTATCATTGATCTCAGCTTCTCCGCCCTGCATAACGGAATCTACCATTTTTACTACCTGTGAAGCAAGGGTACGGGTATCCTTAAAGATACTCATGGCCTGTTTGCCCTGAAGCATGTTCTTTACATTGGCGATATCACAGTCCTGTCCGGTAATAACTGGATACTTTCCGGTATAGGAAGAGGCAAGGGCATTCTCCACGCCAAGAGCAGTGGAGTCATTGGAGCAGAGGACTGCATCTAGTACGGTTCCGTCAGAATAGTTACCAGCGATAATGGTATCCATACGGTTCTGAGATTTCTCAGAATCCCAGTTAGCGGTTGCTACCTGCTCAAAAGCAGTCTGGCCGGATTTTACTACAAGCTTGCCGCTGTCAATATACTTCTTAAGAACATCCATAGCTCCGCCAAAGAAGAAGTTACAGTTGTTATCAGCCGGATCGCCGGTAAACAGCTCAATGTTCTTAGGCTCCGTTGCCTTCTCAAGATCAAGAGCCTCTACCAGGTACTCACCCTGCTTTTGGCCGACTTTATAGTTATCAAAGGTTGCATAATATGTAACAGCATCAGAGTTCATGATCAGACGGTCATAGGAAATAACTGGAATTCCCATGGCTTTGGCCTGGCTTAATGGTTCTCCTAAAGAGCTTCCATCAATAGAGGCAATGACTAATATCTGGCAGCCGTTGGAAATCATGTTCTCTACCTGGGATACCTGGGTCTGGACATCATTGCTGGCATACTGTAAATCTACCTTATATCCGGCATCTTCCAGTTCCTTCTTCATATTCGATCCATCCTGGTTCCATCTCTGCAAATCCTTGGTGGGCATGGCAACTCCGACTAAAGTTCCAGTTCCCGTTGTTGCTTTGGTTTCCTCTGCCTTGGTCTCAGCCGCTTTGGTGGCTTCTGTGGTGGCTGCTGAAGTTGTCTGGGTTTCTTTGTTCTCCGGCGCAGAACCTGTAGAACTTGAGCATCCGGAAAGCATTCCTGCCGTTAAGGCAAGGGCCATTGCAGCCGCTAAAAATTTTCGTTTCATGTTTCTCTTCCTCCTCCAATATTTGTTTTTGCTGACGGTTTCATCTTATCACGAATAGAACAGGACTTGTTTGCGAATCATTAGCACTGATTAATCCAAATAAAAAATGCCCTGAATGTTCAGGACTTTTTTACGGCAAGAAAATGCTACTGAAGCCGCCTTAGCAATTGTGCCATCAGGGAGATAATTTAGACTTAAGGTTGCAATTTTTCAGTCATCTTGTTAAAATAGGAATGATATAAGTTTTTCTTATAGTGTATCTCAATCAGGTATTTTACATCTCATTGAAAAGATATGGTGGTTATATGGAAATCAGAAAATTATCTTATTTTGTTTCAGTTGTAAAACATAAGAATTTCACAAAAGCTGCCCAGGAACACCACATGGTGCAAACAGCAATGAGCCGCCAGATTGCAGCGATTGAAGAAGAACTGGGAGTCGTTTTGTTAAAGCGTAACAACAGGTCCGTTTTGCTAACATCTGCCGGGGAAGTTTTTTATAACAAAGCATTAAAGGTGATAGAACTGTACAATGAGATGATCTCTCAAACTCAAAAGACGGCTAAGCTGCATCCCAAAGTATTAGAAATTGGTTTTGGTCATTACGAACATATTTTAATCGCGCAAGTAGTTTCTGAGTTTCGAACCCTATATCCGGATATTGATGTCTTGGTTGCTAAGTATAGCTATAATGACCTTATAACATATTTGCAGGCAGGAAAATTAGATGTCGTATTCACACTTCCCTTTAGTCCTGCTTTTGTATCACTGGATGAGACCGTGGTAAAGCAGGTTTTTCCTTCCACGATGTATATCATTGTAAATAAAAAGCATCCCCTTGCTCAATTTGATACCATATCAGCGGATTCACTTAATGATTGTACATTAATTACTTTAAGTGAAGACTCAGGGCCCTGCTCCCTTGATATTTTAAAGCAATTTACGATGACGGCAGGTCTTAATATCAAAGATATTATTAATGCCAACAGCTTGGAATCACAGATATTAATGGTAGAGTCCGGTCTGGGTGTGGCATTCCTGCCGAGTATTTGTACCAAGCATTTAACACCGAATGTGAAAGCGATTAATTTAAAGGATTTTGATCCCGGGAATTTTGTTGCCATGTTCCAGAAATCCAATGAAAATCCTTTTATAAAAATTTTTATTGAATTGGCTTCTTTAAAAGACAGTTAACAAATGGATAAAGGGATATTGCCTAATTAACCTGATTAGTTAGGCAATATCCCTTTAGATTTTTATATCTTATTTATTCTCGGGTTTTTTAGTCAGGGCTATGCCAACGCATAGAAACAGTCCACCCCATACAACGGAACAGCCAACAATCATCATAGCCAATGCAAATGAATTCATAGTAATTCCCCCTTAGTTATTCAATTTCAACTTGCCATGGGCGTTTACAGAACACAATGGCAACACCGATCATAACTATAACAGTTCCCCAACCGAACACAACATTTGATAGTAAGGTTACAGAATCCATATCAAACATCTGCATGATGCCGGACACAAAATTTGTAATGACGGTAATTCCAAGCAATATGGGCGTAAAATACTTAAGTAAGTAATCCCACCATTTGCCGACCTTGAAATCAGAATATTGATTTGCATCTTCTCTGAGCTTTTCAGTACCATATATATGACTGATTGCAATAACTTCCACCAGGCCAAGAGTAGCGATTACATAGTTTGCCACGTAAGAATCCACAAGATCCAAAATATAGTTGAATCCGCAGTATGTAGCAAAGGTGGCACTTCCAATAAAGCCGACGATGGATATGATGCTTGTTAGCTTTTTGCGTGAAATCTTAAATTTATCCAAGGCTGCTGTATTAAATGCCTCAAGCATAGAAATACTGGAAGAAATACCGGCAATAAACAGGCAAAAGAAAAATAAAAATCCTAAAATACCTTGAACCACAATATTGGATGACATGGTTGAAATTGCAATTGGAAATGCGATAAAAGCAACTCCGGCTCCGTTTCCAAACGAGTCAAAGGAAACGCCTTGTTTATTGACCAGAAATCCCAGGGTTGAAAATACGGTAATCCCTGCAATAATATCAAACGAGCTGTTTGACAATACGGTGATAAACGAGTTGTTTACAATATCCTGTTTTTCTCCAAGATAAGAGCCGTAAGCAATCATAACACCCACTGCAAGTGTGGTGGAGAAAAATACCTGTGCATATGCCGCAACCCAGATACTGGGGTTTAAAATTTTAGAAAAGTCCGGTGTAAATAATGCGTTTAACCCAATGTTGGCCCCCTCTAATGTCATGGAATTAATCATAAAAATTATCATTAAGATCATGAGCATAGGAGTGAATATCTTTGAAGCTTTCTCAATTCCTCCGGAAATCCCCTGCCGGACGATGGCCCAGTTGGCAAACCATACGACAACCACTGCACCCAGCATATAAAAACTAAAGCCGCTTGCAAAGTCGAACGCATTCTGGGCCTGCCCGGTAATAGCACCTAACAGCGGTCCTGGATTGCTCATCCAGTTTACCACACCAAAAGCATGACCGATACAGTAGATCATAAAGACGACGGATATGGAAATAATGGTGCTGTAGAACATCATGACTACGATCGGTACCATAACCTGTACCCAACCAATAATCTCAAACTTTTTTTTAAGCTTGGCAAAAGCCTTAGTAGAACCGCCACGTATTCTCCGACCATAGGTATATTCCATGATCATTAAAGGAACGGCACATGTAATAATAGCTACAAAATATGGTAAAAAAAAGGCACCTCCACCATTTTTATAAGCTTGAAACGGAAATCTCCATAAATTACCTAATCCTACCGCAGCCCCAATTGCTGCGAATAAAAATCCTGTTCTGCTATTCCATTGATCACGCATAGTAAATACCCCCTGATGTCGGATATATTCTTAATATTCGATGGGTTCCAAAGATGCCTGGAAGTGGCGTAAAATCGGCGGCTCCCAGGTAATGCGGTATCCATGCTCGATTTCGGACGCTCTTTGCTTGATTGCAATTAATGCATCAGCCATAATATCAATATGTGCCTGTGTATAAACACGGCGTGGGATTGCAAAACGAGTAAATTCAAACTCGGAATGAAGCTGCACGCCAGTATCAGGGTCGTTGCCCAGCATAAAGGAGCCTATGTCACAGGTACGGATTCCAGCCTCTTTGTAAAGCTCTATGGCAAGCACCTGTGCAGGGAACTCATTATATGGGATATGCGGGAAAAATGCTGCCGCATCTACAAAAACTCCATGGCCTCCAACCGGGGATTGATACGCAATTCCTGCATCGTCTAATTTAGCTGCCAGGTATTCCATCTGGCCAATGCGGTATCTTAAGAAGTTTTCGTCGATTCCTTCATAAAGTCCAATTGCCAGGGCTTCAAGATCACGTCCGGAAAGTCCTCCATATGTAAAAAATCCTTCGAAAGAAATACAGTTGGCTTTTACTTTTAATATCATTGGTGAATTGCCATCTTTTATTCCAATCAGGCCGCCGATATTTACAATGGTATCCTTTTTGGCAGACATCGTAAACATATCGCCATAGCTGAAGATTTTGTTGACAATCTCTTTAATGGACATATCTTTGCATTCTTCTTCCCGCTGCTTTAAGAAAAAGGCATTTTCCGCATATCTGGCAGCATCAATATTAAGAGGAATGTTATACCTTTTACAGATTTCGGATACCTCTCTCATGTTAGCCATGGATACAGGCTGACCACCTGCTGAGTTGTTCGTAATTGTCATTACAACAAGGCCAACATTTTCAGCACCCAGTTCGTTGATTAGTTTTTCTAATTTAACAACGTCCATGTTGCCTTTAAATGGAGCTCTTACAGAAGGATTTTTCGCTTCTTCTACCACACAGTCGATGGCTCTGGCTCCTGCCAATTCCACATGAGCTCTTGTCGTATCAAAGAACATATTGGAAATAGCAAATTTGCCTTTGGAAAGGAAAATGGGGAAAAGCACCTTCTCAGCAGCACGGCCCTGATGAACCGGCTGTATAAAATCATAACCGAATATATCTTTGCCCGCATCAAATAATTTATAGTAACTGGATGAACCGGCGTAAGCTTCATCACCCTTCATAACGCCTGACCATTGGTCATCACTCATAGCATTGGTTCCGCTATCAGTTAAAAGGTCAATATAGACATCTTCGCCCCTTAACCCAAACATATTATACTTAGCCTCTTTAATTTTTTCAATACGTTCCTCTCGGGTTAACATCTTAATACGCTCTACCATCTTAATTCTGAACGGTTCTGGAATATACTTTACAGCCATATTTGTTTTCTCTCCTTTTGCTTTTTTGTATATTTTTTATATGTATTTATTTTAATACAGTTTCACTCTTTTGTAAAATGACTAAAAAAAGTGGCATAACAACATTTTTATTATGATATATATACAAACGACATCACAATCAGTTACTCAAACAACAGCCCAGGAGATACCGTGAACAATCAATCGAGTAGGAGGCTGACCATTAGTTAGTCAGCCGACCTCTCACAACACCCAGCATACCGTTCGGTACTGGGCGTTTCCCTAGTTTACGCTATCACAGATTTGTAGTAAGAATTGAAAAACTGAAAGCCGTCCTTTTCTATCCTTTGATTCGTCAGGGCTGCTTTTAGAATTGGGCTGCTGGCTGTACGCCAGTAGCCTTTCCTTGTATTTGCAAGGATTCCTGCATTGGTTTTGCTGATTCCAAGGCTCTCAAGGTTTCGATACCTCGTTTTCACTCTTTTCCAACACTTCCAGAATACCATTCGGATTCGTCTCCTCATCCATTCGTCCGTCTCTTTTAACAGATTTTCCATATCTGCCAGCTTGTAGTAGTTTATCCATCCCACTATGAATTGTTTCATTTTTCTTTTCCACTCTTCATAGCTTTGGATATTTCTCCTACTTGTGAGTTCCTTGACCTTTGCCTTCATCTTTTCTTTGCTCTTCCCATGTACTCTCATTCGAAAGCCCAAACGACTCTTATAGAAACCATACCCCAGAAATTTTATTTTCCCTGCATATGATACATTCGTCTTTTCCCGGTTCACTTTTAAGAACAACTTCTTCTCTATATACGGTATGATATGGGTAAGTGTCTGCTTTGCACTTGCTTTACTTTTGCAGAATATCACCATATCGTCCGCATAGCGGACGAAACGGTGCCCTCTATTCCTTAGTTCCTGGTCCAGTTCATTTAGCATGATATTTCCACAAAGAGGACTAAGCGGTCCTCCCTGTGGTACACCGATTCCTGTTTCCTCGAACTTTTCACACCATACTGCTCCTGCCTTTAGATATTTATGGATCAGGGATATCACCCTTCCATCTTTGATATCCTTTGACAGGACTTGTATAAGTTTACTCTGGTTCACAGTATCGAAAAACTTTTCCAGGTCCATATCTACCGTCCAAACATACCCTTCTTCCAGATATGTCTGGCACTTTAACAGGGCATCATGGGCACTCTTTCCCGGTCTGAATCCGTAACTCGTTTCCACGAATTTCTCTTCATATATGGGCGTTAATATCTGGGCAATTGCCTGTTGAATGACACGGTCTACTGCTGTTGGTATTCCCAGTTTTCTTTTCTTCCCGTTTTCTTTGGGTATCTCTACCCTCCTTACCGGGGCTGGCTGATAGGTTCCTGCCAGTATGGATTTCCTTATTTTCTCGCCATTGTCTTTTAGATACTGTAAAAGTTCATTTACTTCCATTCCATCGACTCCGCCTGCTCCCTTATTCCGTTTCACTCGTTGGTATGCACGGTTTAAGTTTTCATTACTGACGATTATTTCCAGCAATCCATCTACTTTTCTGTCGGCGTTGGTGGCGTTGCTTTCAGTTATCCTCTTGTCAATAAGCGCTCCGCCATTCTCTTCGTGTTCCGCACTATCCCTCCGGCGGCAGCCATTGCTACAGCAATGTTTTGTGCTCTCTCTTTTCTCGACTTCGGTAACATTCATTTACTCCCACCTCCTAAGGTTCCACCCTTCCCATACCCGTCGACTGGCATGGTACTATGGTTTCTGCTGACTTCTCACGATAAATCTTATTTCAACCGTCGTTCGTAAAAAAAAAACTCTCCACGTCCGTGAGATCTCCCCGGGTACTCGCATGCTCTTTCTCTCCATCTATCTGCCTTATTTACTGCAAATGGTTCCGTGTAGTTATTGGGCTTTGGCTTGTTTGGCAACCTTACCCCCATTTACAGCCTGATAAGATTTCTATTCGTCAGACCAGAGATTTGCCTCCACCTTCCTTCAGATTCGTCCTCACGGACGACACCCTTGGTCTTGGCTATATCCTTCCCACTACCGGGCGGATTCGAGACTTGCACTCATTAGAACATGCGCCCGCCGGGCACACCAATAAAAAAAGTCCTGAATGCTCAGGACTTTTCACGGCAAAAGACACTACTACTGTTTCACATTCAGGTATACATCCTCCCTACCATGGAATCCTCCCTGAATGATGACGGAATCCATATTTTCCCTGGTAACTGCCACCGGCCTAAGCTCCAGGCTAGGGACATCATAGGTTCCATCGTCTACGGTGGTCACAATTCCCTCCAAAGGCTCTCCCTTCCCAAGCTTCACCGCATATTCCGCTGCGATTCTGGCCTCTTCCTCTACGGATTTAAAGGCCGTCATATTCTGAGTTCCTTCCACGATCCTCTGACAGGCCATCAGATCCCCATCCTGGCCCACCAGACAGACCCTTCCAGCCATTCTGTCTTCGGACAGGGCACGGAAAACCTGGGTCGCCAGATCATCGTTCCCGCACATGATTCCCTTTACATCCGGGTGCTTTTCCAGCGCTTCTTTGGCATAGTCAAAGGCATGCTCCGAAAGCCAGCCCTCACAGTTGCTTTTATAAACCACTTCCAGATTTTTCCCCTTTATAACCGAATCAAAGCCCTCCCGGACCATTGCCACATTATGATCCGTCTCAGGGCCCTGGATCATGAAAATCTTACCTCCCTCAGGAATGTCCTTTACCAGGCTTTCCGCCATGAGTATTCCGACCTCCCTGTTGTCAAAGGATATGTACATATCGCTGTCCGCATTCTGGATCAGCCGGTCATAGCTCATGGTCTTGATCCCTGCTTCCTTTGCCTTTTTCATGACATCAGATAACGCTTCACAGTCTCCAGCCACCACCACAATTACATCCATCTGCTTTTTTATGAAGTATTTTATCTGTTCGATCTGCTCGTTTACATCCCCGTTTGCGTTTTGTACATTAACCTCTGCCCCCAGTTCCTTTGCGGTTGATACAAAAACATCCCGATCCCTGATCCACCTCTCGATCACAAAGGAATCAATGCTTAACCCGATCTGTAAGGGCCTCTCCCCGGCCTTTGCCGAAACCTCGGTCTCTGCCTCTGCCTTGGCATTTACACAGCCTGCCGTCAAACCACAGCAGAGTATCACTACCAGTAACAATCTCCCTCGACCCATTTTCATAACTCTTACCTCTCCCTATACTCGCTTGGCGTCATCCCTTCATACTTCTTAAATATCCGGCTGAAATAATTAGGATCACTGTAGCCGGACATGATACATACCTCCTTAATGCTGTATCTGGAATCTTCCAGAAGACGCCTGGCGTTCTTAATCCTGGTTCTGGTTACATACTCTATAAAATTTTCTCCCACCTCCTGCTTAAATAATTTACTAAAATAATATGGACTTATGTCAACCATTCGGGAAGCATCGTCAAGAGAAATGTCCTTGGCATAATTCTCATCAATATAACTCTTGACTCTTGAAACTACATTTTCATATTCCTTCTCCCTGGAAGTACTGATGTTTTCGCATACTTCTCTTGTTTTATTTAGAAACCAGCGCCGAAGCGCGTCCGTATCGGCAGCTTCCTTCAGTTCTCCTAAGTAGTTCTCCCGATAGCGGAAACCATAACGTACATTTCCTGCCTCAAAAGCCCGTCTCTCAAGTCTCATGACCAGTTCCAGTATCTTTACCTCAATATTGGACCTTACATTGCCGTCGTGAGCCAGCATCCAGTCAAAAAATTCACCGGCACAGGCCAACGTTCCTTCCCTGTCCGCCTTTGTCCCCCTTTGAAGGTACTGGTTTTCTAAGTCCAGAGGATATTCTCCGTCATAATCAGCCACTGCCGGGATGTCTGTAATATGCACTACATGGCTGTCACTGTCCCGTAAGGATTTTAAGGCCTCTTTATAGGAGTCTCTAATCCCTTCTAAAGGTTTTACAGAACCGATCCCTCCCCTGCATTTGATATCCGTGGTGCTTTCCAGCTTATGGATCATATTCCGGGTCCTTGTGATAATTTCCACCCGCTCCTCATACCGTACTTTTTCCTGTTCAAAAGGCAGGAAAAGCACTAGCCGGTTTCCCATGGCCGGACCCATGACACAATCAAAATAATCCTTCACAATCTCTCTGACCATTGGATAATACTTGTTCACCCGGACACTGACCCCTATGGCATTGGTCATGGTGCCCCCCTCAATGCTGTCCCCAAATTCCAGAATAATCATAAAGCCATAAGGGCTTTTTATGTCCAGCATTTCAATGTATCCGTTTTTAGAAAGCTCTAAGTCCTCTTGAAGCACACTGTAGATGAACCCGCTTTCGATCATGGGAATTACGATCTCAAGCTTTTCCCTGATCTTTAAATCATCGCTTAACTTCTGCCTGGCCTCCTCTACCTGATGCATGGCCTTTACACATACATCTAAGATCTTCTTTTTATTGACCGGCTTCATGATAAATTCCATTACCCCTAAGTTCACCGCTTCCTGGGCATAAGAAAATTTATCATAGGCTGTTATGATAATAAATACAACGGAGGGATTGAATTTACGTACCTCCCTGATTGCCTGGATCCCGTTTAATCCAGGCATCTGAATATCCACGAATGCAATATCCGGCCGGAAGGAGCCGGCCTGTTCAATGACCGCCCTGCCCGTTTTGACACAGACGATCTCACAATCGCTGCCGAAATTGGACTTTATAATATGACTGATGGATTCCAGCATAATCCCCTCATCATCAGCTACCAGTATGCGAAACATGTACATCACCCCCTCTTTTTGGAATCCTTAATACCACTGTGGTTCCTTTATCCTCCCCATCGCTGAACATATGGAAAATACCGTCATCATTATAATAAAGCTCCAGGCGGGAAATAACATTGTGAATACCGATCCCGGTAGAATTTACCCCTTCTGCGGCTTGTCCTCCGGTCAGGATCCTGTCAAGGGTTTCCTTTTCCATTCCGGCCCCATTGTCCTTGATGCGTATCTCTATTTTCTCCACATGGTTCTCCACGGTCAGATAAATTTCCCCCGGCCGTTCAATATTCCGGATCCCATGGTTCACCGCGTTCTCCACCAGGGGCTGCAAAATCATGCTTGGAATGGAAAAATCCATTGCCTCCTCATCGATCTTTGAATGGTACCGGATATCTCCTGCAAAACGGACATTCAATATATAAACATAGTTTTCCACTGCCTCCACCTCTTCGCGGATGGTGGCATCCCTTGAACCCCTTTTCACATTATAGCGGAAGAAATCAGCCATCTTTTCCATAAATACCGAGGTTTTCTCCGCATCCTCCATCATGGCCAGCTGAACTCCGGCGTTTAAGGAATTAAAAAGAAAGTGGGGATTGATCTGGGACTGAAGATATTTTAACTGGGCTTCCTTTAAGTGGTTTTCCATTAAAAGTTCCCGTTCCTTCATCTCCTGCTCTTTTTCTGCGCTCTCCTTAATTTTATTCACATACTCGTCCAAACTATCCACCATTTGGTTAAAGGTTCCGGTTACAATCCCCAGCTCATCTCCGGTACTTAATGTTGGTACCTTTACGTGGAAATTTCCCTGCCCTACCAGCTTTGCCGTATGGGCTAAGTTAGTGAGGGGAGTCACAATATCTTTTGTCATCATCATCATAACCGTCAGGCTTATGACCATTACAATCATTAAGATTACTGTGCTTATCACTTCCAGATACTGAAGGGCTGCCTGTAAGGTCTGATAGCTGGCGGAATTATTTTTAAACTGCCGGCTGTTTAAGACGGAAATATCATGGTTGATGAACTGATAAAGCTTTAGAGCAGATTCGTAGGAGCTTTTATACTTTTCTACATTCTGTCCCCGTTTGGCCTGTACTGTCTCATCTGTAATGGCCAGATAGCTGTCCGACATGTTGCGGATATTTTTTTCCAGAATCTGAATCTGATTATCTGTCACAGCTACATTAAGCCCCTCTAACAACTTCCTGTAATCCTGCTCCGCCCGGTAATAATCGGTTAAGGACTCGGAATCCTTTACCTGTAAATATTTGTACATAAAACTCTGTACATCGGAGAAAACATCCGACAGTTCATTGAGGTTCACATTGCTTATGTATACAGAATTCATACGCTCTACCATCTGGTTGATCTGAGCGTAGATGAATAAATTGCTGGCAAAAAGCGTGGCTGCCGTTACCGCAACTTCCAAAAACAGCTTGCGGGCAATCGGCAAGTTTTCCCATAGGTGTTTCCATTTATTTTTCATAGCCGCTCCACTAATTACTCATGAAATCAGACGCATTTTCCTTTGTTACAAACTGCAGATCCACACTGTAAAAGGAATTAGTCCTCCCGTCATGTATGGATTCGGTAAGAGCCTGTACGCTGAATTTCCCCATCTGGTCGGTGTCAATGTAAAGGGTCATGGCCATCGTCCCCTTTCTCACCGCTTCTAAGGCTGCCTTTGATTTATAATAGCCGATGACCTGAGTCCTGCCTACGCTGTTGTAGTCGATGACTGCCTGATACACGGCCTCCGTATCCACCTCATCCATACAGACGATGATGTCCGGCGGACCTTGGGGATTCTGAAACAGGTTGCGCACAATTTCCTCTGCTTCAAATGCCCGCCCGGACGGGATTTTGATTTCTTCTACCTTAATCCGGTCCGCTGTTTCCTTTGAAGTGACCATCCGGTTGTTGATCTGATTAAAAATCTGGGACTGGTTGCTGTCTATGGAATTGTCATGAAGGAGCATCATCACTCTGGCCTTCCTGGAACCCTGGGGCAAAATCTTTAAGATCTGGTTTCCATATTCCTGCCCCAGCTCATAGGAATTAATTCCAACGTAGCTTTTCCGGTCCGTAGCAGGTGCATCGTTTAATATTGTTACCACAGGAATTCCCCTTGTAGCCGCTTCATTGATCCGTTCTTCCAGCTTATCTTCTCCCGTAAATTCAAGCAGAATCCCATCCACCTTTGCTGCTATGCTCATATCCATAAAATCCACAGCATTATATTCCGATGACTGACTTCTTCCCTTAAGCTCCACATAAGCATCGTGCAGGGCTGCTTCTTTCCGTACGCTCTGGTACACGTCGTTCCAGAACTGGGAATCCAGGTCATTGATGATCATAACATAGTGGTACCGGTAGGTTCTGGTATTTTCTGCATGCTCAACTCCGATCCTTTTTAACACGAATCCATAAAAGGATGCGGTCAAAAGCGTAAGAAATGCAATACTGAACAATCCCCCAAAAACCAGCAGCACCAGGCTTTTCTTTCTGTTATCCATGGTTATCCCCTTTTTCATATAGCACTAAGACCATTATACTAAATCATGGGGGAAAAATAAATGGGAAACAGCCCGGTTTTTTACCGGACTGACAGAAAGGTTATCATACTTGTTAATTTTTTAATTATTTAGAAATAGGTCTTGCAATTAATTTTTAATTACCTTATCTTTATCTTAAGGATATCCTTTATAACCTAAAGGAGGAAATGATATGATTCAGGAAAAAATTAAAGAGCTTGAAAAGACGATTAACAGCGACTATAGCAATATCTCAGGCTTACTTGTACAAAAAAACGGCATAAAACTATATGAAAACTATTTTAATGGATATACCGCCATTAACGCCGTTCATGTGTTTTCGGTGACAAAGAGCGTATTCTCTGCATTGATTGGTATCGCTATTGATAAGGGCTTTATCAAAAGTGCAGACCAGAAGGTATTAGACTTTTTCCCGGAATACACTGTTAAAGCAGGCGAAATGATTATACAGGGTATTACGCTTAAGAATTTACTTACCATGACAGCCCCATATAAATATAAGTCTGAGCCATACGAAGAGTTTTTCACAAGCGATAACTGGGTGAACGCAGCCCTTGATTTATTGGGAGGCGAGAAACATACAGGAGAATTTATGTATTCTCCCATCATAGGAACACATATCTTGTCAGGCATTCTCGTAAGAGCGACGGGGCAGCCGGTGCTTGATTTCGCTTCGGAGAATTTATTCTCGCCGCTGGGAATCAAGGTTACGCGCAACGTGGTACTGCATAATAAAGAAGAGCATATCGCCGTTATGAATGATAAAAACACCAGCGGTTGGGTCGTTGATCCTCAAGGGATAAACACGTCAAGCTGGGGGCTATTTCTGACGCCTTCGGATATGGCAAAAATAGGCCAATTGTATTTAAACGGCGGAATATGGGAAAACAAACAAATCATATCAGAGAAATGGATAGAAGAAAGCACAAAGGAGCACATCCGATTGAACCGGCTGTCTTATGGCTACTTGTGGTGGATATTTGATGATAAAGAACCTGTCTATGCAGCTTTGGGAGACGGGGGAAACGTAATTTACGTCAATACAAAGAAAAAGATGGTTATTTCTATCGCTTCTCTTTTTATGCCGGACGCTAAGGACAGGATAGAGCTGATTATGGAGCGTATTGAACCAATATTTGAGGATTGAGAATGACAATATAGTAGAAAATAGGCTCAAAGTATATCTTGAGCCTATTTTTTTAACTTTGCAGCCCGGTTTTTACCAGACAGCTTTTCTCAATATCTATTTTTCTTTTTTCCAATATTCCTTGTTCATAGTAAAGCTTAAAACCAACCCTTTTGGCAGGGTGCGATACCGTTTTCCCATAAGGTATCCCATGTATTTAAAACCACTCTTTACAATGACTCCGGGAATGAGCCATGGCTTATTCACCTTTAAAAGCCAGGCGCAGGTTTTTTTCACAAGACGGATCCCCTCGCCTTCCGAGCGGATTCCCTCAAACACCTCCGGATGATCGGTCTGGGATACCGCAAGGTCAAAATTCCGTTTAAACTGGGCGATACAGCCGTAATTATGGGAATGGTACACGTTTGCATCAGCTGCATAGGCTATCGCCTGCCCCCGGTGTCTTACCGCATTTCCCGCATAAATCATGTCCTCATTAAAAATAGTCCGCTTAATAAATCCCCCGGCCTCTAAAAATGCAGCCCGGTCATAGGCGCAGCAGACATTGGAGGCAAAAAAGGTCTTGATTCCCAGCTCCTTTAGATCCCCGCCTGTTTTCACCCTGCTTTGTTCCGGGTAATTAAAGGAACGGGTATACTGCTCTGCCAGGGCACAGTCGGGATTCGGCAGCTGCCTTCCATAGGCCATGACCACCTTTTCTCCGCCTTTTCCTGTCTGGTCAAGACCTTTTACCAGCGCTCCTATTAAATTCCCATCAGCCGGAACTGCATCATCGGTCATAAATACCATAATATCTGCCTCAGAATAACCGGCTCCCCGGTTTCTGGTACCGCCATGGTCAAATTCCTCTTTTGTCACATGGTGTACTTCCAGATTGGGGACCCAGCCATATTCCTCATCCTTCCAATAGGACCGTTCCGTGTTCATGATGATGATCCGCCGGATCGGGTATGACTGTTCCCCCAGGCGCTTCATCAAAAGCTGTAACTTCTCATCCGGTTTATATACGGGAATAATCACATCAACGGATTTTTCCTGCCTTTTTTCTTCCATTGCAATTTCCTACCTTCCAGTTAAATACTCCGCGAACAGCCTCAAGGATCAAGCGAGCTTCCATTTGACCCGCTGCCTTCGAATGAATCAGTAGCGCAGACACGCCGTGGAACAGATGCGTATCAGGGCATAGATGCTCACAAAGCATTCCAGATACCATGCACTTTTCCTTAAATCCATGTTTATGACCAGGCGTTTATCAAATACAACCAACAGCACAAGGGGCAGAAGGGGGATAAAATACCGTCCCTGAACACCCGTTATATAGGTAAGCTCCCGCGGCGTCCAGCCTAATAGCATGGAGGCAAGAACCAGACAGGCACTTAAAAACACCAGAATGACCATCCAAAGCTTCTGTCCTCCGGACATAGGAGCTTCTTCTCCTTCTCTCCTTATCACACTGATAAAAAGTACATACCACAAAATCATAAGACAGAAGGGAGGCACAGTCAGGTTAGGGTCCAAATTGCCCAAAAATCCTCCAAGCATGGTGGTCAGATAATAATCAAACTGGGTCACCAGGGTTTCATAATATACTTTAAAGATCCGATATGGGTGTTCCCACACATCCTGCAGCGTATACCCTGCCGCTTCACTCCAGCCCACATAGCTTTCCGTTGTGGTCGCCCAAGCAGAAAGGACCAGACGGTTTACCAAAAACACTGCCAGAACAACAGCTGTTATAACGCTAATAACAGAGATCCAGTAATTTCTTTTTGACTTAAATTTAGAAGAAGGAATAAACAGGCAGATTCCGGCCACCGGCAGATAAACGATCTTTCCAGGCTCCAGAAGGATCAGCAAAAGCGCCAGAACAACCGTATCCTTTACGGTCACTTTCTCTTTCTCATAGGCTAAGTAAAAGCACCAGGCCAGGAAAAGCATGGACAGGCCGATAAAGGCCGTATCATAGGAAAAGGAAGCTGCCAGATGAAGGGTCATGGGAAGACACGATACCGCCATGAGAAGCTCTTTTTTAAATGGCATGATTCTCACAGCCAGGGCTGCCATACCTGCAAAAGCAAGAAGATTGAACAGCCTGCCAAGATATACCAAAGGGATGTATCCCAGATGGAGCAGCCTGGCAAGGCAGATCCCAAGGGCCTGAGGTAAGTAAACCACAGGCGTAGTGTTTACCGGTATCTCATAGCGGACCGTCATCCCTTGGCTGTTATCAAGGGAAAACATCTCCTTAAGGACCAGGTTGTATGTGGCCCGTCCCACATTGGTGTAAAGTCCGGGAGCGTCATCGCCGCTCCGCACCAGAACATTGGCGCCCCGGCTGATCCTCTCCTTTTCCTCCTCTGTTGCATGGGAAAGAAAAGCTTCATCTGCTATCGCAGGTTTTCCCATAAGCTGGCTGGAGAACCGGTATGCGCTGGTAAAATGGGCCGCCTCATCGGGTGTTGAAAAAGGGGTCAGAACCAGCATATAAAACAGCCCAAGAATTACCACGGTCCCTGGAAATAATAAGAAGGTTGGAGTCTTGACTATCCACAAGGCTGCTCCCAAACACACCAGGAATCCACATCCGAACACGATTATCCACCAATAAAAACGGCGGACTGCCTCAAATTCCGGTGACGGGATCCCTACAATGGTCTCCTCATAAGTTTTTATAAAGAGAAAGGCGAGAAAAAGACAAGTTCCCGCCGTAAGCCACAATCCCTTTTTATTCAGAATGAGCTTCATGATGACCTTCCTCCTTCTCCCTGGCATCTTCCCGGTCCAGAGCAAGCATCTGGATCAGTTCCGTCATTTTCCGCTCCAGCTGGGATATTTTGACAGATTGAAAGAAAACCTTTACCAGCAGGATGAAAATCATGAAGGTAAAGATAAAATTGGCGGTGGAATAGGTTCCCACCATCCGGGATATGAAATCAGCCAATGGAGGGAATAAGCTGAATACCACCAAAAGCAGGGCAAACATCACCCAAAAGATAGAATCCTCTATCTTCATCTTAGAATGGCGTATTCTTCTAAGTACATAAAATGTAAGCAATATGGAAACGCATATCAGTACGCAGCGAAGCAAAACTGTCATGTTCGTTCTCCCTTCCTTTATCTCCTGTCCCTAATGCGGAAGCTCTGTACCAGCAATATGGAAAACAGCATCTTTCCCATATACCGGGCCGCATTGACCGGATTTAAATAGCTCTCTCCCAGAATCCGTTCATCCATGATCACAGGGATTTCCGCGACTTTAGCCCCCTGGCTGATCAAATAGGAGATCGTATCCGGTTCCGGACCATAGTTTAAGCCATCAGCAAATTCCTTGATCATCTTCCTGCTGAACATGCGCATACCGGAGGTAGGATCACTGACCTTTACCCCAGTGGTGAACCAGATGGAGCCGCTTAAGAGCCTGCTCCCAAACATCCGCATGGAATGGGGTTTCTTTCCTGTTATAAATCTGGAGCCGATAACAATATCATAGCCTTCGTCCATCTTCTCTTTCATGGGAAGAATATACTCCGGCCGGTGCTGCCCGTCCCCGTCAAACTGTATGGCATACCGGTAACCGCGTCTGTGAGCATATTTAAGTCCGGTCTGGAACGCTCCGGCAAGTCCCAGATTCATCGGCAGGTCGATGATCTTCCAGCCATGCTTTCTGCAGATATCTGCTGTTTGATCGGTAGATCCGTCATTAATGATCACATAATCAAACATGGGATAGTTCGTGATGACGTCTCCTACCACGCGCTCGATATTTAAAGCCTCATTGTATGCAGGTATTACTACCAGTACCTTATCCATCATTTCTTCCGCTCCATTCTCTCTTTTCCCTCTGTACCGCTCATGTTTCCAGGGTGTAACGGTATGCCTGCATGACGTTCCTCAGCAATAAACATGCGGATCGCCTGCCCCATAAAGCAAAGCATGAGAATCAGCATTTCCAGCATATAAGAGAAGGCCGCTCCGTTGATTCCTCCCACTCCAACCAGCCAGAAGGAGAGAAAGAAGGAAAGGATGCAGACCGGCACATAGCCAAAAAAGATTCCCTTCTGCTTCTTCATGATAACAAGCACATAATAAAACAGATTCATAACCGCAAAGAAACCGCCGCCCAGCACAATGAAAAGAAGCCCGGATTTATATGGTTTAAGCTCCACATTGGAAATGGCTCCCAATACAGGAACCCCAATTGCCCAGGCTCCTGCCATGGCAATGACCGTAAGAATGAATATGATTCCGGAAAGCTTCTTTAAGCCTGCCCTAAAATCTATAAAGTTCCGTTCCTCCCACTGGTAAGACATCTTGGTCAAAAAGGGGCGGATCACAAAGTTAGCAGCCAGGTTAATGACCGAGGTCGGCATAAAAATAGCCACAAAAACAGCGTTGTCCGTAGATGTCATCCGGGCATCCACCGCATATTTTGCCATGGCAAATATAAGCCCGTCCAGAAAAACAGAAAAAAACAGTAAAAAGCTGTCCTGCAAAAGCTTCCACTGCCTGCCTGGTGTTCTTGTAAACACCATTCCGGGGACACTCTCCGCCATTCGCTTATCAAACAGCAGGATCCCTGCTCCCTGGGACAGGACCGCGACCACGCAGGATAATACAAGCTCCCTTGTAACAGCAAGAGTTCCTAAAAAGCAAAACACAGACAACAGGGTTCGAAATGCCATAGCCTGTCCAGTAAGATACAGCCGCCCGTTCCTCTGAAATTCCGATTCATACACATCGGCGAACCCGTCTAGCACCTTATAAAGCACCATCAAAAATACCACCAGCGCTTTTTCAGCCGTATAGCCTGCCGACGGAGACAGGATATTAAACATGATATAACAAGTTCCAAAAATGACTGCCATGGAACAAGTGGCCAACCGGGCCAGGCGATATTCGGAAAAAGTATAGCTTTGGCTTGTATCGGTGCTCTGCAAAGGCCTCATGCCAAAATAGGCCACCAGAAACATCTGCTGCCCAAATGTGCTGAAGGCAAAGCCAAAGATCCCTCCCTGTTCCGTTCCTATGAGATGGTTGACAAGGGCCGTGAGGATCATGCTGGAACCGGCATAAACCAGACTTCCAATCATATTCCAGGCCACATTTTTTCGTTCCATTTATTTTCCTCTTAATTGTCCACGGTTTAGGGGCATCATTGCATACCCTACCGGTTATTTCCGCATAACGTTCCTTTATTCTACAATATCCGGCTTAAAAAGTAAACTTAAAACACCCCGGCTACTCTTTTATAATCCCGGAAATACGGCATAAGTATAAAAAAGCCTCCAACCGGAACAGCCAGGAAAGCCCTGCATAAACAACGACTCCTACCAGAATCTGAACAACCAGGGTTAAGAGTGTTCCTTCTATTACATATTGTACTCCGTATGAAAAGAGGCACATCACTGCCGATAAGAGAAGTGAAGGAAGCACATCCTTCCACTGCTCGAAAAAGCTGTAGTTTAAAAGCTTTTTATTGGGATAGGCATTGATAAAGGTACAGATAAAATCGGTTACTGCCCTTAAAGCTACCATAGTATAGATCCCAAAAGGAATGCTGATCAAAAGTGCAGTCATGCTGACTGCCTTCTTTACGATTTCCAGCTTGAGGAATATCTCACTTTTTCCCATGGCATTGATGGCCTGCAAATTCGCCACATGAAGGGGCCAGGTTGCATAGGCGATGCACAGCAGCCGAAGCATGGGAACACAGGGTAAATACCGGTCCGTCAAAAGAAGCTTAACCATAGGCTCAGCAACGGCAATCAATCCGGCCATCATGGGAAATACCAGGTAAGAGCTGGTGACAATGGACCTTCTCACCATACGCTTTAGCCTCTCCTTGTCCTCCTGGCAGGCCGAAAAAGCCGGAAGCATGACCGACTGGATAGCCGCCCCAAGATTATTCGCAATCAGAGCAGGAAACTGGTTTCCTCTTGAGTATTGCCCCATCATGGCGGAATTATATAATTTCCCGATGACTAGCCCGTAAACATTATTAAATACAGTATCAATAAGGCCGGAACAAAGTATTTTCCAGCCATAAGAGAACAATTCCTTCGCCTTCTTAACGGAAAACAGAAGCCTTGGCCTCCACTTCACCAGAAATACCAGCATGACCATTAAGAAAAAGCTGTAGAAAAACTGCTGCATGGCAAGGGCCCACAGACCTAATCCCCTGTATGCCAGAATTACACCGATAATACCGGAGCAAAGGGCAGCAAAAAGGCTTGCCAGACAAAGCTTCCGAAACTCCATATTCCTGGCGACCACAGCAGACTGCACGGAGGTAACGGCACCAAAAAACAGGGTCACAGACAGGACCCGGAGCACGGGAGTAAAAACAGGTTGTCCGTAAAATGAAGCTATGGCCGGAGCCGTGAAAAAGAGAATGATATATAAAACAAAAGCAATGGCTCCGCTGATATAAAATGCAGAGGAATAATCCGCCTCATCCACCGTCTTTTTCTGGATCAGGGAGGTATTAAAACCACTTTGGACAAACACATTTCCAATGGTAATAAATATCATGATGAGCATGACTTCCCCGGACTCTGCCGGTGTCAGCATCCTGGCAAGCAGAACCGAAACAAGGAACTGGATCCCCTGTGTACCCCCGTTTTCCATCACTTTCCAGAAGAGGCCGGAAAGGACCTTTTTTTTCATATTTTCCTGGTACATACTGGCTTTTCTCCTTGCTTTACCAATTTACATTTACGCCTTATTGTACTATATTCCCCAATAAATGTAAATCGTATATAGCATTTTGAACTTACTTGTGTTAGAGTATAAAGGAATATATTTTTCATTTATAGAATCCAGGAGGTTATAAATTATGCGTAAACTGACACGAAGCCTGACGCTTCTTTGCCTGACGGCGGCTCTTGTTTCCGGACAAGCCTCCCTTGCATGGGCAGATGAAGCATATGGACCGGGATTTAAGAATGGTGTCCCCATCAGTCAGAGCGACGGGCAGTCTGAAGATCAGAACCAGACGAACACCCAGACGCAGGAAGGTGTAACTACAGATGAAGCGGAAAACGCTTTGGCAAATGCCGGCATAGACATTGGAAAAGAAGGGGAAGGCGGCGGAGAAGACGGCGAAGTAGATGCAGCCACCAAAGCTGCTCAGGACGCGTTAAAGGCCAATTTCCCACGTCTCCAGACTACCGTTATGGTCGGTGACAGCAACTGGTCACAGCCTTTTGTAAATGATGCATGGATCACAAATAACGGACAGGGCTTTCACGGATTGTCCACCTTTCTTACCAACATTGTTGGAAACGTGCTTTACCGGACCTATACTTCCAGCACCGGCTGGTCTCCATGGGTTTTAAACGGACAGCAGACTACCAACTATGCCAATGACATAAACATTGAAGCAGTACAGATGAGGTTTTCCGGTTATGTAAATAACCAGTTCGACATCTACTATACCGCACAGTTGGAAGATGGAACCACCATGGACTGGGCAAAGAACGGGGCCACCACCGGAACCATGGGAACCGGCCATTACATAACAGGTCTGAGAATGGCCTTTTACACCAAGAATACCCACTTCCCTTATGCCACGGAGAAGCCTCTGGTTTCCGCTGTTGCAGACGGAATGCGGCTGATCGACGGCGGCCTCCGTTACTTTAACGGAGATGGAACCTCTTTCACCGGCTGGGCATGGGCAGGCAATGAGCGTTACTATTTCCAGGATTCCTATCCGGTGACCGGATGGCAGTATCTTGACGGCTTCAAATATTATTTTGACGAATCAGGTAGAATGCTCTCTGACTTAGAGCCTATTATCGGCGGTAAGGGACCGTTCCTCATCAGCATCAACAAAACCATGAACTGCATGACCATCTTCGCCAAAGATGGAAACAACGGCTATATTATTCCGGTAAAATCCTTTTTGACCTCCACCGGACCGGATACCCCACTTGGGACATACCAGACTCCGGAAAAGTACCGCTGGAGAGATATGAATCACGGAATCTTTACCCAGTACGCAACCCGTATCTGGAAGGGCTTCTTAATTCATTCCATTTTGTACAGCAGTCCCAACAATATGACGCTGGATCCGACGACTTATAATTATATGAGCATCGCTCAGTCAGCAGGATGCGTTCGTCTCCTCTCCGGAGATGCCAAGTGGGTATATGATCACTGTGCGATTGGAACTACCGTTACGATTTACGAATCAGTGGTTCCGGGCCCCTATGAGAGACCTGCCATTGAACAGATCATACCCGAAACCCAGACCTGGGATCCAACAGATCCTAATATTGCAAGATAATCTGGGCAGATAACTTTATAATCATAAAAAGCATGGGCAGGAAACGGATTATACCGGATCCTGCCCATATTTTTGTACTTTACCGTTTCTTTCCCAGAAATATCTTCCTTAACAGCCCATAAGCTCCCGGAGCCCGGTACTCGGCCTGAATAAAGAACCTGGTTCTTGGCGTCAATTCTTTATAATATCTGGCGTACTCTGGGTTCACGATCTCCTTAAACTGCCTGGTATTAACCATGGTATGATAATAAGTCCGTTTTGCCGCGCTGTCAGTCGCTTCCTTTAAACGGCCCTCTGTGGCAACGTTATATTCTTCATATACCTTTTTCATCCGCTCCCAGTAAATCTTCTGCTTTTTGGCGTAATTCCCGCTTTTTCCTTCCACGGTCCAGGAGCCTGCCACTCCCACCCGGTAGGCACTCATGGGTTCATCCATGTAATAGCCGTACCCTTTTTCAGCCGCCATCATCTGCAGCGGAGTATCTCCCACCGGACAATCCACGTAATAATCCGGAAGTTCTTTCACAAGGCGGGAGGGAAATGCCATGGATGACATCGCATAACCTGATGGCTTATCCACGATCTCCTCCGGTGTGATCACCCGGTCTTCCTTGTAAGGACGCATCTGTTTTTCTGTGAGAGCCCTTCCCACCAATTCGATTTTAGCACTGTGTATACAAAGGGTGCAATCCGGATGGGTTTCCATATAATCTACCTGCTTTTGCATCTTATCCGGTGTGGTCCAGTAATCATCTCCGTCGCACATGAAAATGTATTTTCCTCTGGCACGGGGGAAATTAAACGCTCCGCTGATATTGTCAATTCCCTGAGAATACTGGTTCTCCGTTTGTATGAGTGGTTTTACTTTATCCGGGTATTTTTCTGCATATTCTCTCAGAATATCCCCTGTCCCATCGGTGGATGCATCATCATGGATCAGAATCTCAAATTCAAAATTTGTCTTCTGCATCAGAAAGCTGTCCAAGGCCTGCCTGATATAATCCTTATGGTTAAAGGTCACACAATTAATGCTGGCCATAATGTTTGATTCGGAACTGCCGCTCATTCCTCTCCGCCCTTTCCTGCATCTACTTTTGTAATATATTCCTCATATTTTCTTGCAATATACATGCCTGTAATTCCCGTTAGTGGTTCTATGGTCTCTCCGGTAAAGCATCTTAAATGGTTGGTGACACAATCGTATCCTGCCAGACAGGTAAACTCCACTCCGCCGGAAAAACGGGGATTACATTCCAGCATATGATACGATCCATCCTCTCCCTGAATGAACTCAAAATTCACGCATCCGTTGATGCCAAGGGCATTGGCTATATCCCTGCACGTGGCTTCCAGAACAGGATCCAAAAACACAAGCACCGAGGTTCCTGCTCCATTCGGGGTCCGCAAAAGCTCCTTCCGGCACACGGCCACGCTCTCTCCTGTTTCCGCCTGCCTTACCACGTCCACGGTAACAATGCTTCCCTGATAATAGGGCTGTACGATCAGCCCCTCCAAACTCCCGCATTCCAGAAAACCTTTCATCTCGTCAAGGGAATGAATATAGCGAAGCCCCTGACTGCTTCTCCCGTTAAAGGGTTTGATAACCGCAGGATAGGAAAGCCGTTCCGGGTCCGCTTCCGAAAGCTCCAATGTGGGAATGGGGTTTCCCATGCCTTGATCCGAAAGATAGCGGTACAGCTCCCTTTTATCCCTGCATAGAAGAAGGGTTTCCTCTGATGGCAGACATAATGTCACCGAAGCCAGGGACAGTTCGTCCCTATGACGGTTCCAAACGTCTACCTCCACATCCGTGAGTACGATCAGCACTTTGATCTCTTCCTCCCTGCACACGTTTAAGATGGAGCTTACATACTTTTCCTCGTCCGTAGCAAGGGGAACCTGGTAAAAGGATGCCACATTCCCGGAATCTGCAATCCATTCCTCCGGATAAATATCACAGCCAACTACACGGAAACCGTCCTTTTTTAAGTTTTTTATAACTATATCTGCCGAAAATGACCCAATCGCAGTCACCAGTGCTGTATTCATAATTTCCTCTTTTCTGCTCTGTATCTTAGGGCATATCGCTTTCTTCCTATCTGGCATTTAATATAAGGTTGCAAATACGATCAACCTGATCCAGGGAAAGGTCTGCATATAAGGGCAGGGTCAAAACGCTGTCCGCCGCTTTTTTCGCCACCGGAAGGTGTATCTTTAAAAACCGATCCCGATAGCACTCAAAGTCCGTGATCAATGGATAAAAATATTTTCTGGCAAAGATATGATGAGATGCCAGCAGCTCATATACCTCATTCCTTGTTAAGGAAAAGCCATCAAAAGCAACAGGAAAATACGCATAATTCTGGCGGATCCCTTCATTTGGTTCAATCAGGCGGATTCCGGGGATCCCCGTCAAATGCTCCCGGTACCGTTCAGTCACAAGCCTGCGCTTTTCAATGTTATCATTTACATGGCGAAGGTTGCAGATGCCCATAGCCGCCTGAAACTCATTCATTTTCGCATTTCCGCCAATGTACTCTACGGTTTCCTTTCCGGTGATACCAAAGTTCTTCAAATAATTAAACAAAATCTCCAGGGACGGATCCTGAAAAGTCACAGCCCCGCCTTCAATGGTATTATATACCTTTGTGGCATGAAAACTGAACATGGAAGCGTCCCCGTAGGTCCCGATCCCTCTCCCATTTACTTCTACGCCAAAGGCATGGGCGGCATCATAAATTACCTTTAAATTATGTTTTTTTGCAATTTTCTCGATTTTTTCTACATCACAGATATTTCCATAAACATGAACCGGTAAAATAGCGGTCGTCTTTTCCGTAATCAGTGCTTCAATTTTATCCGGATCAATGGTGTAATCCTCCTCCCGGATATCGCAGAACACGGGAGTTAAGTTATTTCTAACGATGGCATGGGTGGTGGAAGCGAAAGAAAACGGGGTGGTGATCACCTCGCCGGATAGATTCATGGCCTGCAGCGCCATTTCAAGAGCCATATGTCCATTGACAAACAAAAGAAGCTTCTGTACCTTTAAATACTCCTTTAGCTGCTCCATCAGTTTTTCATGAAATTCTCCCATATTCGTCATCCAGGCAGTTTCCCAGATCGGCTTGATCTCTTCTATAAATTCTTCATAGGAAGGCATGGAAGCCCTCGTTACTAATATGTCCTCTTTCTTGTCCATGCGTTATTCTCCATTTTCCGGTCAGATAGAAAGCATCTGGCCCAGCGTCCGTATAAGGGTGCTTTTCATTAATTTGTATTTCCAGATCGTATAAATCTTTTCTGCCCTGTTTTTTTCGGGCAATTTGATAAAATGCTCCAAGACCTCTCTCTGCTCCAGGGAGATCTCATTTCCATAGAGTTTTAAAAACATCTGTGCCTGCGCAAACATTTTCCTGTAATTTTCTCGGACCGCATCCTGATTCCTGATCCGTTCCGCATACTGCTCCTTGCCGCTTTTGGATCCCATCTGGTTTTCACCGTGCTGCCGGTATAGGACCAGGGGACGGTCAATATAGGATATCCTTCCAAAACAGCTTGCCAGAAGCCCCAGCCACCAGTCATGCATAACGCATTCCTTTGGAACATCAGCCAGGAATCCCAATAAAGCCCTGTTGATCATGACTGTGTTCCCGGTGATATTATTCTCAACCAGATAATGGCTGAACCGGTTATCATGAACTGCAATTTTCTGGTATTCCGCCATGGATTTTTGAAGAATGCCGCCCTCCTTATCAGTGACCGATAAGTCGCCATGGACCAGAAGGGGAACCGCTTCTCCCCATTCCGCTTCCAGCTTCTTCATTTCCCTTAAGGTGACTTCAACCTTATCCGGCAGCCATATATCATCCTGGTCACACAGCATAATATAATCATCAGCTGCCGACTTAAGCAGGCGGAAGAAATTATTCTGGGCACTGCCGGATCTTTCGCTGTTCCTAAGACTCCTCACCCGGCCCGGATATTGTTCTTCATATTCCCGGATAATTGCAGGGGTACCGTCTGCGGAAAGATCGTCGGAAATCACGATGGACAGATCGGAAAACGTCTGGTTTAAAATGGAATCCAGCTGCTCCCGTATATATTTTTCTCCGTTATAGGATGCAAGCAGTACCGAAACCATATGCTTTCCCCTTTCCAATCTACCAGGACAATCCCACGATCTCTGTCAAAAACCAGATTTCAGCCATGAGAAACGCCAGGAAAGCCCTTACCAGACATTCCTGGAACCGGTTGATTCCCAGATAGTTTTTATAATAGTGAAGCTTGCTCTTATGAAGAATCGCCTGCTTCTTTAAAATAGATTTCACATTCTTATTTATGGAAACAGAATGAAGGTGTATATAAGACTGGTTTAGAAGAAGTATCGTCCCGTATCCTTTTTTCTTCATCTGAAATCCGAGTATCTTTTCTTCATAATAAAGAAAGACCTCTTCATCATAAAGACCGCATTCCATCAGAGCATTCATATCTGCCATAAAAAGGGAGCCAAGCACAGCATCTACATAAACGTACCGCTCTTTTTCAGAATCCGCCTTAAGTTCCGGCCGGTCATTAAGCCAGTGGGCAAAAATACGCCTGGTAATAAGACCGGTATCCAGAAGATCACCCAAAAGACCATTAAGGCGCCAGCTTGACAGTGTCACCTCTCCTGTTCCATCCCTGGTGACTGCCGCCGCGACCCCCAGCCGGCTTATCTTTAAAAAGGAATCTTTCATGGCCTGTATACATTCCTCTGTGACCTTAACATCAGGATTTGCTATAAGCACATGGGAAGCGTGAAGTGTCCCATGTGCATAACGGATCCCATGATTATTGCCATAACCGTATCCGCCGTTCTTTTCCGTGGAGATAACATGGACCTTTCCGCCAGCAAGTACCTGAAGTCTTGAGACGGAATCATCGGTGGAGCAGTTATCCACGATCACAATGGAATCTAAGATTTCATAATTTACTATGGAGTTTACCAGGCTAATGGTGGTTTCCGGGTCATTATAATTGAGAATGATACAGCTAATGTTCATATCTGTTTCCATTTAAGAACCTTTCCTGGAATTGATTACCTGCATCCCAAATCTGGAGCTTATAAAATCTCTCGCGGCAGGGCATAAAAAGGTAGCGTAATCCATCAGATGATAAGCTGCCATATAAAGCCGGGTCCCCTTTTCCTTGGGCGCTCCTGCCCATGGTGTAAGAGATAGATAATGGTCATAAGCCCTGCGGTAATGGTTTAAATTCCCCTCTTTCCAGGGTCTCTCATCTCCCATAAAATGGAGGATCGCAGGGTGTTTTTTTGCATCTTGAAACCCTTTTTTCCCAAGCTTTCCGTAAACAGGTGACAGCCTTACCAGATGGCTGTACCGGAAATATCGGTAATTGGTAAAAAAGTTATATCGGGGAGATAAGGGTTTAATCCTACCCTTTAACGCCCCGTTAATGGTATCCTGATCTCCTGCAAACAGCTTTCCGCCCATGGAACAGTAAAAATCCAAAAGCTGTTTCTGGGCATTTTCCTCTCTCCAACGGATCATATCAATGAGGAGTACACCGGAATTAAAATAAGGAGCCTCGGGCAAAAGACCGATTTCTTCTTTAATAGAAGGGTATATGGTAGGTTCCATGACAGCTCCTAAAAGGAAGGTCCCAAGATCTTTTTCCCACAGTCTCTTTAAGGAAGACAGCACTACCGTATCGCAGTCTAAATACAGTACCCGGTCTGTTTCCTCCGGGAGAACCTCTCCCATAAACAGGCGGGCCATAATGCTTAAGTCAAAGCCACCCGTATCAACTTCATAGGAAAAGCGCTCCTTTAAGTCCCCCAGCTCCACGACCGTCAGTTCACGACCAAACCCATCTGCCACGGTCTTAAGCCGTTCTTTCGTCTCTTCGGACAGGCTCATGGACAAAACATAGATATGGATGTCACCCATGTCCCTGTTATGATCCAGAAGGGAATAAAGGGATACGGCCAGATGTCTGGCATAATTATCGTTGGAAGCGTATACAACGTTCATAGATTCCTCCCGTTTACGTACGTTTCAGGGCATGGAAAATCCAGCCCTGGTTCCGTAGTATTGTACTATATCTGTCATAAAAAGTAAACAGCTATGCCTGTATGCAGGATTAGCTCAATTCCTTTTCCGCCCGGTTCATGGCCGATTCAATGACCTTGTCCATATCATAGTATTTATATTCCCCTAACCGTCCGCCGAAAATCACCTGATCTTCTTTTTCAGCCAGAGCAGCATATCTTTGGAACAATTCCTGATTCTTTCTGTCATTTACCGGATAATAAGGCTCCATGCCCTCGCTCCAGTCCACTGAATACTCTTTGGTGATAACAGACTTAGGCTGTGTGCCGAATTCAAAATGTTTGTGCTCAATGATCCTGGTATAAGGAGTTTCCCGGTCTGTGTAGTTGACTACAGCCACTCCCTGATAGTTGTCCGTATCCACCACCTGAGTATCAAACCGTAAGCTCCTGTATTCCAGCTTTCCGAACTGGTATCCGTAATAAGCATCAATGGTTCCGGTATAAATCACCCGTTCTCCCAGACCGTCATAATATTCCTTGTTCTCCAGATAATCCATACCCATTTCTATGTCGCAGCCCTCAAACAGCTTTTCAATGATCACATTGTATCCGCCTATGGGAATTCCCTGGTATAAATCATTGAAATAATTGTTGTCATAGGTAAAACGAACGGGAAGACGTTTGATAATAAAGGCAGGAAGCTCCTTGCAGTCTCTGCCCCACTGTTTCTCTGTATAACCTTTCACCAGTTTTTCATAAATATCCCTGCCCACAAGGCTGATGGCCTGCTCCTCTAAGTTCTGGGGTTCCCCGGTTATAGATGCCTTCTGCTCGTCGATCTTTGCCTTTGCCTCTGCAGGGGTAGATATTCCCCACATCCTGCTGAAGGTGTTCATATTAAAAGGCATGTTGTACATCTCGCCTTTGAAATTTGCCACCGGGCTGTTGGTATATCGGTTAAACTCTGCCAAATCATTGACAAACTGCCAGACCCTCTTGTTGCTGGTATGAAAAATATGGGCTCCATAACGGTGTACGTGAATTCCTTCCGTTTCCTCGCAGTAAATGTTGCCGCCCATGTGTTCCCGTTTCTCTACCACAAGGCACTTTTTCCCTTTTTGCTTTGCCAGGTATGCGAAAACACCGGAATAAAGGCCGCCGCCTACCAGCACATAATCATACTTTTTCATAGTTACTTCTCCTGTCTCGTTTATAAACTGTCTACATTATACTAAAACCGTCTGAAAAAGTAAATGTATGTGCTTATTTCCTTCATTAGGATACCATTTCCCGTATGAAGTACCGGGGGAAAAAGGGAATTTGTTGATGATACCAGCATCCCCACTGGTACGATCAACAAATTCCCTTCCTTTGCATGTATTATTTAATTATGTCTTGTCAGCCTTTCCTTGATCCTCGGTCCTATGATCTGAACCACGATCACCAGAATCAGGATAATTCCCTTGATTGCATCATTGATGAGAGAATCCATCTTCAGTGCAACAATAATCTTGTCAATGATGGTATAGGACATAGCTCCAAATAAGATTCCCAGGCATTTGCCCTTTCCTCCTGACATACTGATGCCGCCTAATACGACTGCCGCAATGGCATACATTTCATAGCTGCTTCCAGTAGTGGCCGGATCAGAGGAGGCATTCATGGCCACCCATAAAAAGGAGGCGAGCCCTGTCAGGATTCCCGCAAGAACAAATACGGAAACCTTCATAAGACTCACATTGATTCCCGCCATCTGTGCACCCTTCGCATTGCTCCCCACTGCATAAACCTTTTTTCCGTACTTAGTGCTGGTCGTTATGTAAACAAATAATGCCGTCATTAAAATCAGGATCAGTCCCACAATGGGAACGGTAAGAACTTTTCCGTTTCCAAGACCGTAAAACGGCTGATAAGAGGACAGCTCCTTGATCATCCGGTACACGCTGCTTCCGCCTCCTGCCAGAGCCTTATCGATATGCTGGCAGATATATTGGGCAAAGGAACGGAAGATCAGCATGGTCGCTAATGTAACAATAAAGGCCGGCATTTTTATGTAACCCACCAGCAGGCCGTTGATCAGACCACAGGCAGCACCGAACAAAAGGGCAAACAATAATGTCATCAGAATATGATCTGTGATATTAAACATAATGACCGACAGCCCGCTGTTTAAGGCTAGCATGGAACCTACCGATAAATCAATTTCCCCGGTCATACATACCAGCCCCATTCCCAGACCGATGATTCCCACCACTGCCGAATGGCGGAAAATATTCATGGTGCCGCTCCAGGTCAGCCCGTTGCTGGTGAGGGCATATACCAAAAAGATCAGTACAAATACGATAATAAAACTGAATTCCCCGCACCATTTGGACAGAACCCCAAAGGATATTCCGTTTTTCTTTTCTCCTGCCTTCATTTCTTTATCCTCCTATTTCCTGGTTCACGGCATTTGTTGAATACAGCATGACCGTAGTATCATTGATTTCATCATGCTCCAGAATCTTTATCATTCTTCCGTTGTAAAAAACAGCACAAAAATCAGCTACCTTCTGGATTTCCGGAATTTCCAGGGTATTGATGAGAATGGTCTTTCCCTTTTTTGCCATTTCCAGTATCAGCTTATAAATCTCAGCCTTGGCTCCTACGTCAATGCCTTGAGTAGGGTTATCAAACAGCAGAATATCCGCATCCGTATTCAGCCATCGGGCAATAAATACCTTTTGCTGGTTTCCGCCGCTTAAGGATAGAATGGAATCGGAACTGCTTCTGGCCTTGATATTTAACAGGGTCTTAAACGCTTCAAACCGCTCTTCCTCCTTCCGCTTTTGAATGTGAGGCCTTCGTGCCGATAAGGTATGCTCTGCCAGATACATGTTTTCCAGCAGACTCATGTCCGGGATAACAGAATTTTCTTTCCGGTTGGAAGCAAGCATGGCGATTTTTGCTTCCATGGCTTTATGGATCGAATGGGAGGGCACCCTTTTTCCCCTGATCTTCATTTCTCCTGATATCGCCTCAGTAACCCCGAACATACATTGCATCAGCTCGCTGCTTCCGGAGCCTTGAAGTCCGGTCAGTCCGATAATCTGGCCTTTTTTCACCTGCAGGGACACTTCTTCAAATCCAGGACCGGAAAAATTATGAAGCTCCAGAATCACTTCACCGGGTTTTCTCTTTTCATAAACCTCTCCGGCAGAATAATTCTCTCCTACCATGAGCCCTGTTACTTCTTCCGGAGTCGTATCCCCAATGGCACCGTCTCCTATGAATTCCCCATTACGGAATACAGTATACCGGTCAGCCAGTTCAAAAATCTCCGGCATTTTATGGGATATAAAGATAAATGAGGTTCCTGTCTTTTTTAAATGATTGACAATGCTGAACAAATGCTTTACTTCTTCGTTATTTAGGGAAGTGGTAGGCTCATCTAAGATCAACAGCTTTGCCTTAAAGAACAGCGCCTTTGCGATCTCCAGCATCTGTTTCTGGCTGGTCTTTAAATTCGCCACCAGCTCACTAGGATTTATGTCAACCCCAAGCTCATGGAATAACCGTTCCGTTTCTTCCATCATCTTTCGTTTGTTCAGCTTTCCAAGCTTGTTTTGGTACTCTTTCCCCAAAAAAATATTTTCATAGACCTTTAAGTCATTAAACAGATTTAGTTCCTGATGGACAAAGGCAATTCCCAGTTCCTCCGATTGTCTGATGGTGATGGTATCGATCTCTTTTCCGTCAAATGCAATGGTCCCGCTGTCTTTGGGAAACACTCCTGTCAGCACGTTCATCAGGGTTGACTTCCCTGCTCCGTTTTCTCCAAGCAGGGCATGGACCTCCCCCTGTTCGACATTTAAACGGACTCCCTTTAATACCTGGACTCCGTTAAATGCCTTGCTGATCCCATTCATTTCCAATAAACTCATCTCTCAACCTCCGGTTTTGTAAAAGGGGCCGTTCCGAAAGCGACGAACGGCCCCTTTTGTCCCTCAGACCATTATTTCTAGAAGGATGGGTACTCATTTACATTTTCTGATGTTACATTTTCGCAGGCAATCACATGATCCTGGGTCACCTGTTTTCCATCCAGATAATCCACCATGTCTTCAATGGCTGTCTGAATCATGGAAGGGCTGTAGGTTACTGACATGATGCCTCCGCATTTTGATGCGATATCCTCATAGGTTTTCCCCCGAAGTACTTCATACAGTTCGTCAAGTCCGCCACAGCCGGTGATGACCGGTTTGCCGGAAAGGAAGGTATCCTTGGTTGCTTCATCAATTCCGCCTCCGGAAAGTGCCTCTAAGATTCCCATGGCCAGCTCGTCATCTTCTGCATAAAACCATTTGATCTGGGCATTTTTGCTGTCTCCCAGTAAGGATTCAAAGGATGTCTTCGTATCGGAACGGCTCCAGTTCATTGCTCCGGAATATGTAATGGACTTTAAGTCATCCTGGCTCCATTTCTTATCCGCCGCAATGACTTCTCCGCCAAATTCCAGTTCCCCTGTTAAGTATTTGGTAAAGCCCTCATCCCGCAGCGTGGTTACGGAAGATGTGTCGCCTTCATAAACATAGATCGACTCTCCCGGTGTAAGTCCCAGGGATACGAAATAAGCAGCAGCACCTGCGCCGATGCCGGAATTATCGCCTTTTACATTGGACACAGCCTTACCGGACACGCCGTCAATGATCCGGTCAAATGCCACATAAGGGATTCCTGCGTCGATCACACCCTGAATGGCAGACTGCACCGTATCATCAATGGGCTGGATGACCATTGCAATATTCTTTTCTCCTTTGGAAACGATATCCTCAATGTTCCGGATCTGTTCCGCCGCATTGGCAGAGGTAATCAGCTCCGCAGTATAAGTACCTTTTTCATTTACCTCCTGGATCTTCTCTTTCGCAAAGGTAGCTACAGAACCGGTCCAGCCATGATCCTCCGGTACGGTCAGGACATAAATATGTGTCCCTTCTTTCACGGCCTCTGTCTCTTTTACCGTTTCAGCCGATGTTGACTCCGCCTTTGCTGCCGCTGTTGTGGTGTCTGCCGGTTTTACCTGGGAACATGCAGTTCCCGCTACCGCCACCAATGCTGCCAAAATAATTGCTGCTGCTTTTTTCATATTACTGATCCTCCTTCTACATTTTCCTTCTCTATCAAAGCATTTTTGCTGCCTTAACCTAAATGATAAACTGGTCCATATATTTCTTAGACAGTTTCAGACTGTCCAGGATCTTATCTCTGGTGCCCTCAAACGCCCTGTCTTCCACTTCGATACAGGTGAACCCGTCGTAACCGATATCCGTTAATGCGCTGACATATTTTCCCCAGTTCACATCTCCAAGACCGGGAAGCTTTGGCGACATATAATCCAGAGGATATGCCATAGTCCCCACCTTTTTCAACTCATCCTCATACAATTTAATGTCCTTATAATGGACGTGAAAAATCTTATTCCGGAACTGGTAAAGAGGCTTAATATAATCCATCATCTGCCAGACAAAATGGGAAGGATCATAATTGATCCCAAGATTATCATTGGGCAGGATTTCAAATATCTTTTCCCAGTTCGCCGGTGATGTCATTAAGTTCTGCCCGCCAGGCCACTGCTCCCTGCCAAACAGCATGGGACAGTTCTCAATGGCGATCCGCACTTTTTTTTCCTCTGCATGGGCTAGAATGGGCGGCCAGATTTCTTTTACCAGCTCTAAGTTCTCTTCCACGGTCTTTGTCTGGTCCCTGCCGATAAACGTGGTTACCAGATGAACACCCAGGACAGCGCTGGCATCGATCACCTTCTTAAGATGGGAAATATTGGCCTGCCTTTTTTCCTCATCCTCTTCCATTACATTGGGGTAAAATGCAAGGGCGGAAATATCCACATTCCGTTCTTTGCAGTAATTTCTTATGTACTCCGCCTTCTCTTTTGTTAAATCAGCCACATCAATGTGGCTGACACCTGCATATCTGCGCTCCGCCCTTCCCTTTGGCCAGCAAGCCACTTCCACACACTGGAAGCCCATGGCCGCCGCCGTATCGATCATTTCCTCAAAAGTCCATTCTCCCAGAATCGCACTGACAAATCCCAGTTTCATGCTACCTTTCCCCCTTTTCCCCGATGGCGATCCTTCGTTTCTCCCTGCCGGACTCCAGGCAGGCAAACACAGCTTCCATGGCGCTTAATACATCAGCGCCGCTGACCGGCACCTCTGTCCCCGCCTCCAGGGCATCCACGAATGCATCAATAATCCCGGATTTTGTCTGATTGTCATTGGTCTGTATTTTATCAATGTCGTATAAGATCTGTTCCCCGTTTTTCAAAACCACGGAAATGGAATGTTCCGGATCGTCATAAATCTTCATAATTCCCTTGGTCCCATAAAGAACCGTGGAATTATCTTCCTTACCGTAATAAGTCCAGCTGGCCGTCATGGTTCCTATGGCACCATCTTCCATCTCATAGATGCAGATGGCATTGTCATCCACGCCGATCAGTTCTCCTGACTCATATCTTTTATCCAGGGTCAGCAGCTGAGCAGTTACAGCTACAACTTTCTGGCCCAGAAGATACTGGATCAAATCCGTCTTATGAACTCCCAGATCAGCCATGGCTCCCATGGAAGCCCTCTCTTTATCAAAAAACCAGCTGTTTGCCCCATCGATGCTCCAGGTTTCCGGCCCGCCATGCCCGAATGTGGTCTTAAATGTGAGAACCTTTCCGATCGTATCTGCTAATAGAAGCTCCTTTGCCCGTATATGAGCTTTGGCAAATCTCTGATTTTGTCCGATCATCAGCTGCCGGTTGTTCTCTGCTGCCGCGTGCACCATTGCTTTGCATTCCTCAAGGCTTACTGCCATAGGCTTTTCACAAAGTACATGCTTTCCCGACCGCAGGGCCTTGATGGTAATTTCTGCGTGTGTATGATTAGCCGTACAGATACTTACCGCATCGATTCCCCGGTCAGCCAGCAGAGCATCTGCAGAATCATATACCTTTCCGCCGTAAACTGCAGCCAGCTCCCTTGCCCGTTCCTCGTTGAAATCATAATAGCCTGCAATCTGGGCTCCGGGATGCGCCCCGTATTCAGGGATGTGTCTTGTCTGTGCGACCCTTCCGCACCCAATGATTCCTACCTTCATAGCGTGTTCCTTCCTCTTCCGATTGGCTTTCATATTGCTTTTCATTTCTTTCATTTTTTCAAGGTGATTTTAACATTTTCTTGCTTTGTTTTCAAGTTTTTGGTCGTTATTAATAGTTTTTCCATGTTATATCCAGATTCTATTGTGATAATATAATCATTCTGCACAATTGCAGTCTCGATTTTCTGAAAAGTTTTCATAACTATGAAAAGTTTATATTTACAATAAGCCTTTCTCATGATATAAACAAAAGTAAGAATGAAGCAAAGGAAGAACAGGGGAATGAAACAGGGAAAAATTACAATAGAAGAAATTGCAAGACATGCGGGAGTTTCACCGGCTACCGTCTCCCGTGTGTTAAATCACAGGGAGCAGGTCAAGGCAGATACCGCCAAACGGGTAGAAAGCGCTATGGCCGCGCTTGGATATGCCTTTGAATCCAGCGCTCCGCCCTCCATTGAAGAACAGCCGCTCATCGTACTGAATATTCCGGGAATTGAAAATGTTTTCTATCAGGAGGTCATAAAAGGGGCCAGAGTCTCTGCAAAGGCCCATGGATGTCATTTACTCATCAATGAATCCCCATTGGACCGGGGTTCCATCCGCAATTTCTGCAATCTGCTCCACCGGGTTAACGCTGCCGGTTCCATCCTTTTAAACCGGGCATCGGAAGAACAGTTAAAACAGATACGCGCCATCACCCCTTTGGTGCAGTGCTGCGAATACAACGAAGACGCCGCAGGATACCCCTATGTCAGCATTGACGATTTTTCCGCCGCAGAGGCAGCCACCGCATATCTCTATAACTGCGGCTGCAATAAAATCGCCCTCATCAATGGGCCTTTAAGCTTTAAGTATGCGGTAAAACGGCAGGAGGGATATTTGAGCGCCTTAAAAAAGGCGGAAATCTCTGTCCCTCAAAACTGGATCATACAGCTGCCGGAGATCAACTATCAGATGGCTTACGCTGCCATCTGCCGTTTATTAAACAGTGAGCCAAGGCCTAACGCCTTCTTTGTGGTCTCCGATATATTTGCAGCTGCCGTCATACGGGCCGCAAAGCGTTTTAAACTCAATGTACCCAAGGACATCATGGTGGTGGGCTTTGATAACATCGAATTTTCCACTATGACCTGTCCTTCCATCACAACGGTCAACCAGCCCTGCCTGCAGCTTGGGTATACTGCCTGTGAGATGCTCCTGGAGATGATGGAAAACCCCTCCAGCTCCCCAAAATCTCTGATTCTGGATGCGGAACTGGTGATCAGG
>Ga0213824_1000067_pt1 | contig 88900 bp, 86 predicted proteins | sample MC6MC0906MG_FD_179892 | JGI IMG/M metagenome (GOLD analysis project Ga0213824, IMG submission 179892) | Enriched soil aggregate microbial communities from Iowa State University, Ames, United States - MC6-MC0906-MG | ecosystem: Environmental > Terrestrial > Soil > Unclassified | place: USA: Iowa...
GGCGTTGCATAGGTCGGGTCTCAGTCCAGGGCATAGCGAGTCTCCTCTTCTATGCCAGTTATAACTGTTACCCATGTATCCGGTCTAAAGTGTTACCCATGTTTCCGGTTCATACCGCAGCGCCACCGGGGAAATCCCCTCCTTTCCTTTCCCCTCTCTGTGCTACCATAAGCCCATATCACGCCCGTAGTAACCCAGTAGAGATAGCGTTATGTCCTCCAGAATCCTGACCACCAGCATTGCTGGCATTGATGCCTTTATGCGCGATCCCCGCGGCGTGCTGACCAATGCCGAAGGCGGTACCCTCGCCGTGTTTGCCGACAACGCCCCGGCGTTTTACGCAATCACGCCGGAACGTCTGGCGCAGCTGTTGGATATCGAAGCGCGGCTGTCGCGCCCGGCCAGTGATGTCACCCTGGATAACCAGTTCTTCGACGAACCGGAAAACGCGCCCGTTGCCATACCGATGGGGAAATTCCCCATGTACGCGGGCTGGCAACCGGATGCCGATTTTCAGCGCCAGGCGGCACTGTGGGGGATTGCGCTCTCGCAGCCGGTCACGCCCGAAGAGCTGGCCGCGTTTACCGCTTACTGGCAGGCGGAAGGAAAAGTGTTTCACCATGTGCAGTGGCAGCAAAAGCTCGCGCGCAGTATTCAAATCAACCGCGCCAGCAACAATGGCCAGCCCAAGCGCGATATCAACGCGTTTTCTGAACCGGACAAACAGATCCCTAATGGATTCCGAGGTGCGAAATGAAGAACGTCGGCGACCTGATGAAACGTCTGCAAAAAATGATGCCAGCCAACGTGAAGCCAGCCTTCACAACGGGTGAAGAGCTGCTGGCGTGGCAAAAAGAGCAAGGTGAAATACGTGCGGCGGCGCTCGCCCGTGAGAACCGTGCGATGAAAATGCAGCGCACCTTTAACCGCTCGGGTATCCGCCCGCTTCATCAGAACTGCTCGTTTGATAACTACAACGTCGAGTCGCAGGGACAAATGAATGCGCTGAGTCAGGCACGTCAGTACGTGGACGAGTTTGATGGCAACATCGCCAGCTTCATTTTCAGCGGCAAGCCCGGCACCGGGAAAAACCACCTTGCAGCGGCCATCTGCAACGAGCTGCTGCTGCGGGGTAAATCCGTATTGATCATCACCGTGGCCGATATCATGTCTGCTATGAAAGAGACGTTCAGCAACCGCGAAACCAGTGAAGAACAGCTGCTTAATGACCTGAGCAACGTTGACCTGCTGGTCATCGACGAGATTGGCGTTCAGACGGAATCCCGCTATGAAAAAGTCATCATCAACCAGATTGTTGACCGCCGCTCTTCCTCCAAGCGACCAACCGGAATGCTGACAAACCACAATATCGACGAAATGACCCGTCTGCTGGGAGAACGCGTAATGGATCGCATGAAGCTCGGCAACAGTCTGTACGTCATCTTTGACTGGGAAAGTTATCGCAGCCGCGTCACCGGCAAAGAGTATTAAGACAGTTCCAGGAATCGCGCGCGGCGCGGAGGTATATACTGGAACCACTTCCGGCCCTAAACGGACCTTTTTGAGAAAGCCATTATGAAAAAACAGTTACTTATCAGCACACTTTTCGGTGCACTGCTGGCAACCAGCGCGGCGCAGGCAGCGTCATGGCAGGAGTCACTTTCCAGCGCAGCCAACGAACTGACCAAAGAGAGCGGCAGCACGCAGGGTGGGCTGTCTGCCTCTTCCCTCACCAGCCTGCTGGGTAACAGCTCCCAGAGCCTGAGTGCGGGTACGATGAACAACGCGGCGGGGATCCTGGAATATTGTGCGAAGCAGAAGCTGGCTTCCGTCACCGATGCGCAAAACGTGAAAAACCAGGTGCTGGGTAAACTGGGTCTGGACACGCAGGAGCAGAAAGCGGACACCAACTATATGGACGGTATTCAGGGCCTGTTGAATGCGCAAAACGGTCAGCAGCTGAACCTGAGCACCATCGGTAACTCCTCTCTGGCTAAACAGGTGAAAACCAAAGCCTGCGATCTGGTGTTGAAACAAGGCGTTAATTTCATCTCCTGATTGACCCCATTTTCTGCCACAACATGCCGCGTTTGTTACGTTAGTCTTACGGCGCGGCGTTAAACGACTGTTTTCCTGCCTTACCACCGTCTCAGCGTCCGCATGCCAGGATGCGACCGCCTTCAAAAAAACGATTTTCTAAACCAAATCCTAACAACAGCACACTTTCGTGACACTAAAATTGCAGCTAAACGACATCGCCATTACATTGTATTACCCAAAAAATAATCAGTTAGCCAGCAAAGCGTCTGGCGTCATGAGGATATGCTGTTGTCAGAGTTAATGTCCCTTATCCTTTTCCTGGCTTCCGTTGGCGTTTACGCCTGGAAAGCGGGCCGAAACACCTGGTGGTTTATTGCCACGCTGGTGGTGCTCGGCATTTTTATTGTTTTGAACATTACGTTATACGCCAGCGATTACTTTACCGGTGACGGTATTAATGATGCGGTACTCTACACCCTGACGAATAGCCTGACGGGCGCAGGGGTTGGTAAGTACATACTTCCCGGTCTGGGCGTGGTATTTGCTCTGGTTGCTATTTTTGGTTCCCTTGCCTGGGTGCTGCGTCGTCGTCGCCATCACCCGCACCATCATGGCTACAGTCTGCTGGCGCTGTGCCTGGCGTTGGCCTCTGTTGACGCCAGCCCGGCATTCCACCAAATCACCGAACTGGTGAAATCCCAGTCGCGCGAGGGTGACCCCGATTTTGTGGCGTATTACAAAGAACCCGCGAAGAAGATCGACAATCCGAAGCTCAACCTCGTCTATATCTACGGCGAGAGCCTGGAGCGCACCTATTTTGATAACGATGCCTTCCCGAACCTGACCCCTGATCTGGGGCCCCTGAAAAACGAAGGTCTCGATTTCAGCCACACCATGCAGTTACCCGGCACCGATTACACCATCGCCGGTATGGTCGCGTCGCAGTGCGGTATCCCGCTGTTCGCGCCTTTTGAGGGCAACGCCTCGGCGTCCATGTCGAGCTTCTTCCCGCAAAATGTCTGTCTTGGCGATATCCTGAAAAATTCCGGCTACGAAAACTACTTTATGCAGGGCGCAAACCTGCGTTTCGCTGGCAAAGATGTGTTCCTGAAATCACACGGCTTTGACCACCTCTACGGCTCTGAAGAGTTAAAAACCCTCGTCGCGGACCCGAGCTACCGTAACGACTGGGGCTTCTACGACGATACGGTGCTGGACGAAACCTGGCAAAAATTCGAGGAACTCTCCCGCGCGGGCAAACGCTTCTCGCTCTTTGCCCTGACCGTGGATACCCATCATCCGGATGGATTTGTCTCTCGTACCTGTAAACGCAAAAATTATGACATCAATGGCAAGAGTAATACGTCATTTAGCGCCGTCACCTGCAGCCAGGAACATATCGCCGCGCTGATCGACAAAATCAAAGCCTCGCCGTATTTCAAAAACACGGTGATTGTGGTGTCGTCTGACCATCTGGCGATGAAAAACAGCGCCTGGGATGAGCTTAACAAGCAGGACCGCAGCAACCTGTTCTTCATCCTGCGCGGCGACCAACCTCAGCAGGAGGTGATCGCCACCAAGCGTAACTCGATGGATAACGGCGCCACGGTGCTGGACATTCTAGGCGGCGATAACTTTATTGGCCTTGGCCGCAGTACGCTGTCCGGGCAATCTCTGTCAGAAGTGTTCCTCAACATGAAGGAGAAAATCCTGGCGTGGAAGCCGGATATCATCCGCCTGTGGAACTTCCCGAAAGAGATGAAAGACTTCACCATCGACCAGGATAAAAAAATGATTGCCTTCTCCGGCAGTCACTTCCGCCTGCCGCTGCTGCTGCGCGTGTCGGACAACCGCGTCGAACCGCTGCCGGAAAGTGAATACTCCGCACCGCTGCGTTATCAACTGGCTGACTTCGCACCGCGCGACAATTTTGTCTGGATCGACGCGTGCTACAAAATGGGCCAGCTCTGGTCGCAGCCGCTGGCCCTTTCGACCGACTGGTGTGTCGCTCAGGGACAGCTCGGCGGAGAGCAGTCCGTCCAGCATGTTGATAAAAAACAGTGGAAAGGCAAAACGGCGTTTAACGATACGGTTATCGATACCGCGCGCTATCAGCGTAACGTCGACATGCTGAAGATTGTCGATAACGACATTCGCTATAAAGCGGACAGTTTTATCTTTAACGTGGCCGGCGCGCCGGAAGAGGTCAAACAGTTCAGCGGCATCTCCCGTCCGGAATCCTGGGGGCGCTGGTCCAACGCCCAGTTGGGTGACGAAGTGAAAATTGAGTATGCCCATCCGCTGCCGGAAAAATTCGATCTGGTGATCACGGCCAGAGCGTTCGGGCCCAATGCTAACCGCCCTATCCCGGTGCGCGTGGGGGATAAAGAACAGACCCTGACGCTTGGCAATGACGTAAGCACCACCACGCTGCATTTCGACAATCCGTCGCGCAGTAGCACGCTCGTCATCGTTCCGCCAGACCCGCAGTCCACTAACGAAGGCAATATCCTCGGCCATTCCCCGAGACAGCTTGGGATCGGGATGGTGGAAATTAAAATTATCAGTCGCGACAGTTAATATCCTCTCTGCCCGGCGTTCCGCCGGGCAATTTCAAAATTATAAAAAGCTTTATAGTTATTATAAAAAAGAGAAAATCACTATATTTAACGCAATCTAATCTATATACATATTAGTTTAGGCTCAGGATGTAGAGTATTGCCCTACTTTGATTTTCATGAGGACCCTCTGGCTCCCTCACGTTAACGGGCGACACCTGACATGACTCTCTCACGCAGCACCCACGTCGACTTTCACGTCATCGTTCTGAGCGATAACTATTTCCTGTGGCTTGGCCTGAAAACGCTTATTTCGATGATGATGACGCCGCGTCCTGATATTTTCTGGATCAACAGCGTCAGCCCGGAAACTATCTTGCGCATGCGCGAGCAAATCATGAAAGAGACCACCGATAACGGCTGGCTTATATTTACGGACGAATGCCGCGTGAACGACATCAACGTCTATCTGCCTGCCGGGCGCGTCAGGGTGCTGGCTGGAAACATCTCGATTATTCAGCTCAGCCAGCATTTGAGAAACGCCGATTTCACCCAGCGCTACCGTCCTGATGCTAACCTCACCCGCTCTGAACTGCGGGTGTGTACCCTGCTCAGTAAAGGGATCAGCCTGGTTCGCATTGCGCAACTACTGAATAAATCCCCCAAAACCATCTATACCCACAAGCGTAACGCGATGACCAAATTCCGCTGCCAAAACCTGGCGGAGTTTCACCGAAAAATCTGCCTGCTGGAACAGCACTCGCTTTACCTCTGACGATGCTCATTTATTAAACAGCGAGAATGCCCGACTGGATCAATGTTATCGGTAACAAAGCAGTTAGAATACCGAGCTTCTTAGATGAATAGCACGCGTACTATTCACCGTTTGTATTTTTCCAACGGCTCCTTTGACAATACTCTATGAAATACCTGCTCGCTGATACCCTCGTCTATAACGACGAAGACGGTTCCGTTTCACTTGTTGATACGCCAGATGTCGAACCTCAGGTGATGACGGCAACCGCCAACAGCATTATGAAAATGCTGGTGCTCCATCACGGTAACGTCATCGAACGCGAGGCGTTCCTGCATGACGTGTGGGATGAGCGCGGCCTGCAGGGCTCCAACAATTCACTTAATCAGTACATCAGTATCCTGCGGAAACTGCTGGCAAGCCTCGTGCCCGAGATGCTGTTTATTGTCACCGTGCCCAAAGTGGGCTTTATGCTGAGCGCGGACATCACGGTCCATTCCCAGGCTGAAAAATCTTATTGCCCAGTCTCAGCCAGCAGGCCGCATCATTTTCAGCCTCAATGGCTGCTCTGTAGCGGGCTGACGCTTGTGGTGCTGGCGCTGTGCATCTGGATAGTCGCGATCAAGCAAAACCAGCAGCATGCAGAAATGCATCTTCTGACACATTTCGATGAATGTCCGGTCTACACCTTCTCACCGCTGGCAGATGTGTTTCGCAACAAGGCAATAGCGCTGGCACAAGCGATACAGCGCGACGGCAACCTGCCGTGCCTGAAAAACTCCCTCTTTTATCTGCACATTCAGAACACGCTCTTCTACGGCCATGAAGGAAGGATGGTGCTTTCGCAATGCTCCCTGTCGAAAGAGAACACCGCCAGCGCCTGCCGCACGCTTTATGCCTACGAATGGTGAATCATGACGCGTAAAAAAATAGGGCTGGTTATCGCCTTCAACCTGCTGTTAATCATCATGGCCGTGGCATGGTACCGACATACACCGCCCCTGCCCGTCATTTGCGAAGGTAACCTGACCTTCACGCAGCAGCGTGACGACAACAACTTCACGTTCGACGGCGAGATCCTGATGCGATTTCACCCCGACGGCACGGGTTATTTCACGCTCAACGGGAATGTGCAGAATATCCGGCAGGGCTGGGAAGTCTCCCGTCAGGAAACGTTTAACTGGCGGCACATGCACGACACGCTTTTTGAAATCGCCATTATCAAGGTCGAGCGATTTAGCCATGATGAATTACCCGATGGGGTATTTGAGAAATACGTTGCTGGCTTAACGCCGGGACAGAAAAGGTTACTGACCATCGAACGCACGCCGGAAGAGGCGATGGTGATCGGCAATTTCTACTCGCCGCTGCTGATCTGCTCGGAATAAACAGATCAGGCTATACTTGCCGCCATGAAAATCACCTTCCGCCCCACCACTGCGCTTGACGTTGCCAGTCTGCCCGCCATAGAGCGCGCGGCAGGCCAGCGTTTTCGAGCCTGGCCTGAACTGGCCTGGCTCGCTGATGGCGACGTCATTTCCGTTGAACAGCATCGCGACTATGTCGAACAGGGCCTGAGCTGGCTGGCGCTGGCAGCGGATCGTCCTGTGGGTTTTCTCCTCGCAGAAGCCCATCCTTTGTCGTTGTTTATCGTGGAGATTTCGGTTGATCTGGACTGGCAGGGAAAAGGAATAGGTCGACAGCTCATCGCCTGTGCGGCTGAGCATGCCCGTAAAAAGGGGCTGACGTCACTGACGTTAACGACGTTCCGGGACGTGCCGTGGAATGCGCCATTCTATGAAAAGCTGGGGTTTGAATACGTCACTGAACTCACGCCTGAACTGGGTGAAAAACGTGAAGAAGAAGCAGCGCACGGCTTAGCGTATAACTCCCGCTGCGCTATGCGTCTGCCGCTTTGATATCGCCCGGTGGCGCTTCGCTTACCGGGCCTACAAATCCCTGAACCGTAGGCCGGGTAAGGCGTAGCCGCCACCCGGCACAACGCGCTGGATTAGAACGTTTCCCAGTTATCACCCGCGTCGGCCGTCGCGGCTTTACGCGAAATCACCGGGGTGACAACGTTTTTCGCTGACGCGAACTCGCGCGCTTTCATCTGCTCCTGCTGAATGCGGAACACCGCCACGGCCTGGGTCAGACGGCTCGCCTGTTCTTCCAGTGCGGCGGCCGCTGCGGCAGATTCCTCAACCAGCGAGGCGTTCTGCTGGGTCACGCGATCCATCTCCGCGACCGCCAGGCCGACCTGGTCGATACCGCGGCTCTGCTCGTCAGACGCAGACGCGATTTCACCCATGATGTCCGTCACGCGGGTTACCGCATTCACGATCTCACCCATGGTTTCCCCCGCGCTCTCTACCAGAGTAGAGCCCACTTCCACGCGGCTGACGGAGTCTTCAATCAGGCTCTTGATTTCACGGGCAGCCTGGGCGCTGCGCTGCGCCAGGTTACGGACTTCGCCTGCAACAACGGCAAAGCCACGTCCCTGTTCACCAGCACGCGCCGCCTCTACCGCCGCGTTCAGCGCCAGAATGTTGGTCTGGAAGGCAATGCCGTCGATCACGCTGATAATATCGGCAATTTTCTGCGAACTTCCCGCGATGTCGCGCATGGTTTGCACCACGTTATCCACCACTTTACCGCCTTTCTGCGCGGTCTCAGACGCGCTCAGCGCCAGGTTGCTCGCCTGGCGGGCATTTTCGGCGTTCTGCTTCACGGTGGCGGTCAGCTCTTCCATGCTGGCCGCGGTCTCTTCCAGGGAGGCGGCCTGCTGCTCGGTACGGGAAGAGAGATCGTTGTTACCCATCGAGATTTCGCTCGCGCCGCTGTAGATGGCATTGGCACCGTTACGCACGTCGCCAACGGTACGCACCAGCTCGCCCTGCATGTGGCGCAGCGAGTCGGCCAGTTCACCCATCTCATTGGAGCCTTCAACATCGATGCGCTTCACCAGGTCGCCGCTGGCGATATGGCGAATGCTGTCGATCAGGCGATACAGCGGGGAAATCAGCGCCTGCTTGATGCCCAGCCAGACGGCGACAATCACCACCACCACGGCAATCAGCACGCTAATCAGCACCCAGATAGCCTGGCTGTAAGAGCTGTTGCTGTCTTTCACCGCCGTCTCATACAGCTTGTCGTTCTGCTGCAGGTAGCTCACGTACTGCTTCTCAAAACCGTCCTGATAGCTCTGGGTCGGCTGGTCGAAGAAGGCGTTGATTTTCCCCGCACCCAGCAGCTGAATCAGCTCAGCCAGCGCGCTGTGGTAGATCTCGTAATTACGCTTGATTTCCAGCGCAGCGGCGTCGCTCTGACGCGGATCGCGCGGCAGGGCTTCGTAATCCGCCCAGTTTTTTTCCGCCTGCTTCAGCGAGGCAGACGCAATCTGCATCAGATCGGAAACGGTCGCGCCGCTGCCGATGTTGCTCTGATCCATCATGTAGCGGATACCCGCGCGGTTCAGGGTGTTACGGGTTTGCAGCAGGGCAACCCAGCTCCCGTTGAGGGTAGATTGTTGCTGACGAATGGTTTGCAGGACGGTGAAATTCTCTTTGTCATTCTTCAGGGCATTAAAGAAAAGACCACCGGATGTGAGTTGTAAAAGGCCAAATATCGCTAAAACCAGCAGTAAGCTGGTGACAATCTTGATACGGTTTAACATGTTTTCTCTTCCTCAGACAGATACAGAATTTTCGGCCAGAAAAAGGAAAACTTTACGAAAAACATAGTGAGCGTAGGGTTTATTACCTCCTTAACTGTTTGTCCCGCATAAAAGCACAAGTGAACATTGTCACAGTTCATTTCCCCCTTTTTCCCATGCTCATCACGCCAGAAAAACTAACTTATTGAAATGATTGACGACAGCGCATCATCAATTCGAGTTTCGAATCAATAGACGCGTTTATCATATTGGAACGGCAATCAAAGCCTGCTGACAATGACGCAACACCACGTTATTCAGGAGTGCTTATGTCCCGTTCCATAGTCAATGATACCCCTTATGAAGCCGCGGCTATGCTGCGCGCTGCAAAACCCGATTTTACCCCACGCATTGCAATGATCCTGGGCTCTGGTCTGGGTGCGCTCGCGGATAATCTTGACGATAAAATCGCGATCTCTTATGAAAAACTGCCTGGTTTTCCGGTTAGTACCGTTATTGGCCACGCTGGCGAAGTGGTCATGGGCAAACTGCATGGCGTAGACGTGATCTGCATGAAAGGCCGCGGTCATTTTTACGAAGGCGTCGGGATGGGCATCATGACGCACGCGGTTCGGACGTTTAAGCTGCTCGGCTGCGAATTTATGTTATGCACGAATGCGGCGGGATCGCTTAATCCCGCTATTCCCGCCGGTTCACTGGTCGCACTTAACGATCACATTAATACCATGCCCTCCACCCCTCTGGTCGGGCCAAATGATGACCGTTTCGGCCCGCGTTTCTTCAGTCTGGCAAATGCCTACGACAGCGATCTCCGTCAAAAATTACACGAAACCGCCAAAGATCTGGAGCTGCCATTGCACGAAGGCGTGTTCGTCTCTTATCCAGGACCCAATTTCGAAACTGCAGCAGAAATCCGCATGATGCAAAAAATCGGCGGGGATGTAGTGGGTATGTCTGTTGTCCCGGAGGTGATTGTTGCCCGCCACTGTGGGCTGAAGGTCCTTGCAGTATCCGCCATCACCAACATGGCTGAAGGACTTAGTGATGTCGAACTCTCCCACGAGCAGACGCTGAAATGCGCCGCGATGGTGACAGAGGACTTCATTCGTCTGATTAGTCAGTTTGTGAAGAACTGGCACTAATTTTGGTCCACAAGCAGGATGCAGATCCTGCCGGAGAAACATTTATGGCAGAGAATAACTACTCGCGCGGCAGTTTAAATGCCGTTTCATGGTTGAGTTACTATTTTGTCGGAGCGCTGGTCTCCACGCTTGGTATAGTACTCGGCCCCCTTTGTGCCGCCTTCAATAAAGATCCCAGCTTTATTGGTCAGGTTTTTACCCTGATGAATATCGGCATGTTTGTGCCCATTATGTTTGGCGGCCTGTTGATGAAAAAATGGGGGTTGCAAAAACCGCTGGCGATAGCGGCCTCCCTGACAGTTCTCACCAGTTGCCTGCTGTTCTTCGTCCCAACGCTTTCCATGTTTAGTCTGGCCGTTGCGCTCATCGGGGCATGCGGCGGCATCTTTATGACCATCGGCAGTTATCTGGTGGTACGTATTAATCCGGACGAAAAAAGCCGCTCTTCCAGCCTTATCTTTACCGACTTCTTTTTCAGCCTGGCGGGGGCGACACTCTCCTTCGTCCTGGCTTGGGTCTTCAAGCTGGGCGCAAGCTGGATTGCCATGTACGCCATTATGGGTGCGCTTGGTGCGCTGATGTTGGTTATGGTCCTGCGGGCACGCTTTCCTGCTGCAGAATCCCCGGCGCCAGCCGCTCAAGCCTCTCAGCCTTGTGCAGAACCCTGGGGGATGTCCGTCTGGCTTATCTGCCTGGCGCTATTCCTGTTTTTGCTCGCAGAACCTATTTTTACCATGTGGACGCCGGGATACCTGCAGTCTCGCTTTGGGCTTCTTCCTGAACAGGCCGCGCTTTTCACTACCGTTTACTGGGTCACCAAGGCAACGGGACTGTTCCTCAATCAGTTCACGGTGAAGTGGATGAAATTGCGTACATTCCTGATGATTTGCACCCTCATTGGGATGATCTCCATCGCGCTGATTACCAACAGTTCAAACAGTACCCTTATTTTGATCGCCTGCGGCTTTTTTGGCTTCTTCAATTCGGGGCTGTTCTCGGGCCTGATGAGCTACGGTTCACTTCAGGTTAGCCGCAGTTCACCCACGCTTATCTCCGCGCTGCTGACCTGTGGAACCGTTGGAACACTCCTTTTCGCCAGCGTCTCTTCGCTGGTGAATAGCCGCTTCGGTCTCCACGGTGCAGTGAATACCGCCACTATCGCCTATGCTCTGCTGCTGCTGACGCTGATTGTCGCAGTGCTACGCAGTAAAGCTGAGCGTTTGCATCACACTGCTGTCGCATCCGTTTGACAGGTCTGGGAGAGGATGAGCACAATGAAAACATTCTCTCCCTGCATAATGCCCTTCATGAACGATCCCCAGACTCTCAGTCGTATACGTATGCGAATGCTGCGTTACTTTCAGGTCCTTGCCGATGAACTGCACTTTGGCCGTGCGGCGGCGCGCCTTAACATCTCTCAGCCACCGCTGAGCATGCAAATTAAAGAGCTGGAAGAGATGCTGGAGGTCGACCTTTTTGAACGTTCCAGTCGCAAAGTCGTGTTAACGCATGCAGGAAAAGTGCTGAAAGCAGAAGTCGACAGGCTGCTGAATGCCACCGAGCAATCACTCAACTACGTCCGGCAAATTGGTCGTAGCGAAAAGCAACATATTCACCTCGGTGTGGTGGGGAGCGCGCTCTGGGGAACATTGCTGACTCGTCTGAAAACCTTCAGGGAGGAAAACCCCGACGTTCACTGGAGCCTGAGTGAACTGTCGCAGCAGCAGCAAATTGACGCGTTGCGCGCCCGTACGATTGATATTGCGATTAACCGCAACGTCATCCCCCGTATTGAATCTGATATCCGTTGCCAGCTTATATCACGGGAAGCGATGCGGGTTGCGCTGCATGAAAACGATCCCCTCAGCCATCGTCAGTGCATCTCGATTACTGAGCTCAATCAACGCCCGTTTATCTCCCTGGCATTTAGCCAAAGCGATTATGCTCGCCAGATTTATGAGGCTTGTGTTGAACATGGCTACACGCCGCCTATTGCTCAGCAGGTGTATGAACCGCAAACCGCGCTGGCCCTCGTCAGCGCCGGGAATGGCATCACCCTGTTGCCAGAAACCAGCGCCCTGATCCACTGGCCCGGGGTCAAATTTTTACCGCTTGAGGAAACTATTCCGGCGGATCTCTATGCGCTCTGGTATGACGCTCCATTGCCCGAACTGTTCAGCAGACTGCTGACCGCGCTTAAAGGATAAATCACCCCTCTTCCCCACGCTCTGCGATGTGGCTATTGCCGAGTGCAATAAACTCTTCCAGCAGCGCCGTCAGCTGCTTCATCTTCTCCGGCGTGTATTCCGCCTCAATCTGCCGATACGCCTCTTCGACCTGCGCCTGGGCGTGTTCATACAGCGCATTCCCCTCTTTGGTCAGCGACACGTACAGCTTGCGCTGGTCGTTCACCGGCTTTAAGCGCAGCACCAGGCCGTCGCGCTCCATGCGCGTCAGAATGCCGGTCAGGCTCGGGCGCAAAATGCAGGTGCGAAACGCCAGATCGTGAAAATCCATCGACGGATGTTCAGCCAAAACGCGCACAATGCGCCACTGCTGCTCGGTCAGGTTATGCCGCTTCACAATCGGACGGAAGTAGGACATCGCCGCTTCCCGCGCCTGCAGCAGCGCGATGGTTAATGAGTCATGCATAGCCTCTCCCTTCATATCATTAACAAGTAAACAATCACTAAAAGATGCTTTTATAAACAACACGTTTTCCGTCAAAAAGTCTAACAGAAACCATTCACTTTTATTAACAACCTGATTTATATATAAATAAAAATTCATATGTAAATTTATTGTTATTCATATCACAAATTTTTCACTTCTGATTGCGAAATAAACAGCAAAAGCATAAAACCAGATCATTAACATATTAATGAAATCATAACCCGGACCTCCGGGGTGAGGAGTATGTGAATGAAAGGTACCGTTTTTGCCGTCGCCCTCAACCATCAAAGCCAGCGTGATGCCTGGCGTGAAGCGTTTGAAAAAGCCCCTTACAGCACGCCGCCGAAAACAGCCGTGTGGTTTATCAAACCGCATAACACGGTGATCCGCGCGGGCGAGCCGATCCCCTTCCCGCAGGGGGAAACGGTGCTAAGCGGCGCGACGGTGGCGCTGGTCGTGGGGAAAACCGCCAGCCGGGTGCGCGTGGAGGATGCCGCCCAGTACATCGCGGGATACGCGCTGGCCAACGAGGTGAGCCTGCCGGAAGAGAGCTTCTACCGCCCGGCCATCAAGGCCAAGTGCCGGGACGGGTTTTGCCCACTCGGCGAACTTGTCGCCGTTGATAACGTGGATAACCTGACCATCATCACCGAGATCAACGGCCGCGAAGCGGACCACTGGAACACGGCCGAGCTTCAGCGTAACGCTGCCGAACTGCTGAGCGCCCTCAGCGAGTTTGCCACCCTCAATCCCGGCGATGCGATATTGCTCGGTACCCCGCAAAACCGCGTTGAGATCCGCTCGGGCGATCGCGTGCGGGTTCTGGCGGCAGGCTTTCCGCCGCTGGAAAACCCGGTGGTGGACGAGCTCGACGTCACTATTGCGCACAGCACGCCGCCGCACGCCACGCTATTTGCCCTCGGTCTGAACTATGCCGATCACGCGAGCGAGCTGGACTTCAAGCCGCCCACCGAGCCGCTGGTATTTATCAAAGCGCCAAACACCTTCAACGGCGATAACCAGACGTCGGTGCGTCCAAGCAATATTGAATATATGCATTACGAAGCGGAGCTGGTGGTGGTCATCGGTAAAACCGCGCGTAAGGTCAGCGAAGCCGAGGCGATGGACTATGTTGCGGGCTATACGGTCTGCAACGACTACGCCATCCGCGACTACCTGGAAAACTACTATCGTCCGAACCTGCGGGTAAAAAGCCGCGACGGGCTGACTCCCATTTCCCCCCACATCGTGCCGAAAGCGGCGATTCCCGACCCGCACAACCTCGCCCTGCGCACCTTCGTCAATGGCGAACTGCGCCAGGAAGGGACCACCGCCGATCTCATTTTCAGCATTCCGTTCCTGATTGCGTACCTGAGCGATTTTATGACCCTGCAGCCGGGCGACATGATCGCCACCGGCACGCCGAAGGGGCTGTCCGACGTGGTGCCGGGCGATGAAGTGGTGGTGGAAGTGGAGGGCGTGGGGCGCCTGGTGAACCGAATTGTCAGCGAGGAGACTGCAAAATGAAAAAGATTAACCACTGGATAAACGGTAAAAACGTCGCGGGAAGCGAGTACTTCCACACCACCAACCCGGCCTCCGGCGAGGTGCTGGCGGAAGTCGCCTCCGGCGGTGAAGCTGAAATTCACCAGGCTGTCGCCGCCGCCAAAGAGGCATTCCCGAAGTGGGCCAACCTGCCGATGAAGGAGCGCGCGCGCCTGATGCGCCGTCTGGGCGACCTGATCGACCAGAACGTGCCCGAGATCGCCGCCATGGAAACCGCCGACACCGGCCTGCCGATCCACCAGACCAAAAACGTGCTCATTCCGCGCGCCTCGCACAACTTCGAGTTCTTCGCCGAGGTGTGCCAGCAGATGAACGGCAAAACCTACCCGGTTGACGACAAGATGCTCAACTACACCCTGGTGCAGCCGGTGGGCGTCTGCGCGCTGGTGTCGCCGTGGAACGTGCCGTTTATGACCGCCACCTGGAAGGTCGCGCCCTGCCTGGCACTCGGAAACACCGCGGTGCTGAAGATGTCTGAACTCTCTCCGCTGACCGCCGACCGTCTGGGCGAGCTGGCGCTGGAGGCGGGCATTCCGGCGGGCGTGCTCAACGTGGTGCAGGGCTACGGTGCGACGGCAGGCGACGCGCTGGTGCGCCATCACGACGTGCGCGCCGTCTCCTTCACCGGCGGCACCGCCACCGGGCGCAACATCATGAAAAATGCCGGGCTGAAGAAATACTCCATGGAGTTGGGCGGCAAATCCCCGGTGCTGATTTTTGAAGATGCCGACATCGAGCGCGCGCTGGACGCTGCCCTGTTCACCATCTTCTCCATCAACGGCGAGCGCTGCACCGCGGGCTCGCGCATCTTTATCCAGCAGAGCATCTACCCGGAATTCGTGAAGCGCTTTGCCGAGCGCGCCAACCGCCTGCGCGTTGGGGATCCAAACGATCCGAATACCCAGATTGGCGCACTCATCAGCAAGCAGCACTGGGAGAAGGTTTCCGGATACATCCGTCTCGGTATCGAGGAAGGCGCAACCCTGCTGGCGGGCGGCCCGGACAAACCGACCGATCTGCCTGCGCACCTGAAGGGCGGCAACTTCCTGCGCCCGACCGTGCTGGCGGACGTCGACAACCGCATGCGCGTGGCGCAGGAGGAGATCTTCGGGCCGGTGGCCTGCCTGCTGCCGTTTAGGGACGAAGCGGAAGGCCTGCGTCTGGCGAACGACGTGGAGTACGGCCTGGCGTCGTACATCTGGACCCAGGACGTCAGCAAGGTGCTGCGCCTGGCGCGCAATATCGAAGCGGGCATGGTGTTCGTCAACACCCAGAACGTGCGCGACCTGCGCCAGCCGTTTGGCGGCGTGAAGGCCTCCGGCACCGGCCGCGAGGGCGGCGAGTACAGCTTCGAAGTGTTCGCGGAGATGAAGAACGTCTGCATCTCCATGGGCGACCATCCGATTCCAAAGTGGGGGATCTGACCATGGGTAAATTAGCGTTAGCGGCAAAAATCACCCACGTACCGTCGATGTACCTCTCCGAGCTGCCGGGGAAAAACCACGGCTGCCGCCAGTCGGCCATCGACGGGCATAAAGAGATCAGCAAGCGCTGCCGCGAGCTGGGCGTTGACACCATCATCGTGTTCGACACCCACTGGCTGGTGAACAGCGCGTACCACATCAACTGTGCGGACCATTTTGCGGGCGTCTACACCAGCAACGAGCTGCCGCACTTTATCCGCGACATGACCTACGACTACGACGGCAACCCGGAACTCGGCCAGCTGATCGCCGACGAGGCGGTGAAGCTCGGCGTGCGCGCCAAAGCGCACAACATCCCGAGCCTCAAGCTGGAGTACGGCACGCTGGTGCCGATGCGCTACATGAATGCGGATAAGCACTTCAAAGTGATCTCCATCTCGGCGTTCTGCACGGTTCACGACTTCGCCGACAGCCGCCGGCTGGGCGAGGCCATCGTCAGCGCCATCGAAAAATACGACGGCACCGTGGCGGTGCTCGCCAGCGGCTCGCTGTCGCACCGCTTTATCGACGACCAGCGCGCGGAGGAAGGGATGAACAGCTACACCCGCGAGTTTGACCGTCAGATGGACGAACGCGTGGTGAAGCTGTGGCGCGAAGGTCAGTTTAAGGAGTTTTGCAGCATGCTGCCGGAGTACGCCGACTACTGCTACGGCGAGGGCAACATGCACGACACGGTGATGCTGCTGGGGATGCTCGGCTGGGACAACTACGACGGCAAGGTGGAGTTCCTCACCGAGCTGTTCGCCAGCTCCGGAACCGGCCAGGTTAACGCCGTTTTCCCGCTGCCCGCATAAGGAGTCACCATGCCGCACTTCATTGCTGAATGTACCGACAACATCCGCGAAGAGGCCGACCTGCCGGGACTGTTCGCCAAAGTGAACGAGGCGCTCGCCGCCACGGGCATCTTCCCGCTCGGCGGTATCCGCAGCCGCGCCCACTGGCTGGACACCTGGCAGATGGCCGACGGCAGGCACGATTACGCCTTTGTGCATATGACGCTGAAGATTGGTGCCGGGCGCAGCCTGGAGAGCCGGGAAGAGGTCGGTGAAATGCTGTTTGGGCTGATCAAAACGCACTTCGCGGAGCTGATGGCCGCCCGCTATCTGGCGCTGTCGTTCGAACTCGACGAGCTGCACCCGACGCTCAATTACAAACAAAACAACGTGCACGCGTTGTTTACGTAATACCGTCCCCTCTCCCTTTGGGAGAGGGCTAGGGTGAGGGGATACCTCTGCGGCCTGATGCCCTCACTCCGTCCCTCTCCCACGGGGAGAGGGAGAAAAAACATAAAACAGGATATCGCCATGCTCGACAAACACACCCATACCCTGATCGCCCATCGTCTGCATCAGGCGGAACAATCCCGGGAGCAGATCCGCGCGATCTCGCTGGACTACCCGGAGATCACGATTGAAGACGCCTACGCCGTCCAGCGCGAATGGGTCAACCTGAAAATCGCCGAAGGCCGCGTGCTGAAGGGCCACAAGATCGGCCTCACTTCTAAGGCAATGCAGGCCAGCTCGCAGATCAGCGAGCCGGACTACGGCGCGCTGCTGGACGACATGTTCTTCCACGACGGCAGCGACATTCCCGTGGATCGCTTTATCGTTCCGCGCATCGAAGTGGAGCTGGCCTTCGTGCTGGCAAAACCGCTGCGCGGCCCGAACTGCACGATCTTCGACGTCTACAACGCTACGGACTACGTCATCCCCGCGCTGGAGCTGATCGACGCCCGCTGCCACAACGTTGACCCGGAAACCCAGCGCCCGCGCAAGGTGTTCGACACCATTTCCGATAACGCCGCCAACGCGGGGGTGATCCTCGGCGGTCGTCCGATTAAGCCCGACGCGCTGGATCTGCGCTGGATCTCCGCCCTGCTCTACCGCAACGGCGTGATCGAAGAGACCGGCGTTGCCGCAGGGGTGCTTAACCACCCGGCGAACGGCGTAGCGTGGCTGGCGAACAAGCTGGCGCCGTACGACGTGCAGCTTGAGCCGGGGCAAATCATCCTCGGCGGCTCGTTTACCCGCCCGGTGCCCGCCAGCAGAGGAGACACCTTCCACGTCGACTACGGCAACATGGGCTCCATCAGCTGCCGCTTTGTTTAGGAGAGGACCATGCAAAACGCATTCAAAGCGGCGCTGAAAGCGGGCCGCCCGCAGATTGGCCTCTGGCTGGGGCTGACCAGCAGCTACAGCGCTGAACTGTTAGCAGGCGCGGGCTTCGACTGGCTGCTGATTGACGGCGAGCACGCGCCGAACAGCGTGCAGACGGTGTTAACTCAACTACAGGCCATCGCGCCGTATCCCAGCCAGCCGGTGGTGCGCCCGTCGTGGAACGACCCGGTGCAGATCAAACAGCTGCTGGACGTGGGCGCGCAAACCCTGCTGGTGCCGATGGTGCAAAACGCCGACGAAGCGCGGCAGGCAGTGCGTGCCACCCGCTACCCGCCTGCGGGCATTCGCGGCGTCGGCAGCGCCCTGGCGCGCGCCTCGCGCTGGAACCGCATCCCGGACTACCTGCAGCAGGCCAACGACGCCATGTGCGTGCTGGTGCAGATTGAAACCCGCGAGGCGCTGAAAAACCTGCCGCAGATCCTGGACGTGGACGGCGTCGACGGCGTGTTTATCGGCCCGGCGGATCTGAGCGCCGACATGGGCTTTGCCGGCAACCCGCAGCACCCGGAGGTGCAGGCCGCCATCGAGCAGGCGATCGCGCAGATACGCGCCGCCGGTAAAGCGCCCGGCATCCTGATGGCGAACGAGCCGCTGGCGAAACGCTACCTTGAACTCGGCGCGCTGTTTGTCGCCGTCGGCGTCGACACCACCCTGCTCGCCCGCGGCGCGGAAGCGCTGGCGGCACGCTTTATCGAACAACCGGTTACGTCAGTTAATAACAATAAATCCGTCTACTAAACGTACGATCTGGAGCGCACCATGACGACCTCTACCCTGCAAGCTCATGATAATAAAGCTATTGAACATCGCGCCATTAACAAGCTGTTCCGACGCCTGATCGTCTTTCTCTTTATCCTGTTTGTCTTTTCGTTTCTCGATCGCATCAACATCGGCTTTGCCGGGCTGACGATGGGCAAAGATCTGGGCCTTACGTCGACCATGTTTGGCCTGGCCGCGACGCTGTTTTACGTCACCTACGTGCTGTGCGGGATCCCGAGCAACATCATGCTGGCGAAGATCGGCGCGCGGCGCTGGATCGCCGGGATCATGGTGGTGTGGGGCATCGCCTCCACCTGCACCATGTTCGCCACCAGCCCTGAAACGCTCTACGTCCTGCGTATGCTGGTGGGCATTGCCGAAGCCGGCTTCCTGCCGGGGATCCTGGTCTACCTCACCTGGTGGTTCCCGGCCTATCACCGCGCCCGCGCCAACGCGCTGTTTATGATCGCCATGCCGGTGACCATGATGCTCGGCTCGATCCTTTCCGGCTACATTCTGGCGATGGACGGGCTGTGGAACCTGAAGGGCTGGCAGTGGCTGTTCCTGCTGGAGGGGCTGCCGTCGGTGGTGCTCGGCGTGGTGACCTGGTTTTACCTCAACGACACACCGGATCAGGCCACCTGGCTGGACGACGATGAAAAGCAGGCGCTGAAAACGATGATCGCCCGCGAGCAGGAGGTCGCCATTGCCCAATCCGTCACGCCGCGATCGACGCTGCGCGAAGTGCTGACCCCGGCGGTGCTGCTCTACACGCTGGCCTACTTCTGCCTGACCAACACGCTCAGCGCAATCAACATCTGGACGCCGCAGATCCTGCAAAGCTTTAACACGGGGAGCAGCAATATCGTCATCGGCCTGCTGGCGGCGATCCCGCAGTTTTGTACCATTCTCGGGATGATCTGGTGGAGCCGACGCTCCGACAGGCTGAAAGAGCGAAAAAAACACACCATCCTGCCGTACCTGTTCGCCGCGGCGGGATGGATGCTGGCCTCCGCGACGGATCACAGCCTGATCCAACTGCTTGGCATCATTATGGCCTCAACCGGATCCTTTACCGCCATGGCCATATTCTGGACCACGCCGGATCGGGTGATTAGCCTGCAGTCCCGCGCGGTGGCGCTGGCGGTGATCAACGCCATTGGCAACGTGGGTTCTGCCGTCAGCCCATTGCTGATTGGGATCCTGCGCGACGCGACCGGCAGCTTCAGCTCCGGGTTGTGGTTCGTGGCCGGGCTGCTGGTGGTCGGCGCGCTGGTGCTGACGCGCATTCCGATGACGCAGCGGGATCAACAGAGGAACGATCATGTGCCAGAGCCCCATCGCCAACATTGATATCAGCAAGGAGTACGACGAAAGTCTGGGCACCGACGATGTGCACTACCAGTCGTTCGCCCGCATGGCGGCCTTTTTTGGCCGCGACATGCAGGCGCATCGTCACGACCAGTATTTTCAAATGCACTTTCTCGATACCGGGCAGATTGAACTCCAGCTCGACGATCACCGCTACTCGGTGCAGGCCCCGCTGTTCGTCCTGACGCCGCCGTCGGTGCCGCACGCGTTTATCACCGAATCCGACAGCGACGGGCACGTGCTGACGGTGCGCGAGGATCTGATCTGGCCGCTGCTGGAGGTGCTCTACCCCGGCACGCGGGAAGCGTTTGGCCTGCCGGGGATCTGCCTCTCGCTGGCCGACAGGCCGGACGAGCTGGCGGCCCTGAAGCACTACTGGCAGCTGATTGCCCGGGAATCCACGGAACAACTGCCGGGGCGCGAGCATACCCTGGTTCTGCTGGCGCAGGCGGTCTTTACTCTGCTGCTGCGCAACGCAAAGCTCGACGACCACGCTTCAGGCGGAATGCGCGGCGAGCTGAAGCTGTTCCAGCGCTTTACCCAGCTGATTGACGCGCACTACCACCAGCACTGGACGGTGCCGGAATACGCCAGCGAGCTGCACCTGACCGAATCACGCCTGACCGATATCTGCCGCCGCTTCGCCAACCGTCCGCCAAAGCGGCTGATCTTCGACCGGCAGCTGCGTGAAGCCAGACGTCTGCTGCTCTTTTCCGACAGCGCGGTGAGCGAGATTGCCTGGCAGCTAGGGTTTAAGGATCCGGCTTACTTTGCCCGGTTTTTTAACCGCTTAGTGGGATGCTCGCCGAGCGCGTATCGGGCGCAGAAAGTACCGGTGTCGCCTGTTCCCCTCACCCCGGCCCTCTCCCAAAGGGAGAGGGAGTAACCGTCCCCTCTCCCTTTGGGAGAGGGTTAGGGTGAGGGAAATCACACTCTGCGATCTCTCGTGAAAAGTACCCGCCGTTGTCCCAAACGTCCCTTCACGTTACGCCCCTCTCAGGCTTCAATTAAACAACAAAAACAAAACATAAATTTAACAAACCCTATTCCGATACGAGGTCCCTATGAAGCCTGAAGATTTCCGCGCTGATGCCAAACGTCCGTTAACCGGCGAAGAGTATTTAAAAAGCCTGCAGGACGGCCGAGAGATTTACATCTACGGCGAGCGCGTCAAAGACGTCACCACCCATCCGGCGTTTCGCAACGCGGCGGCCTCCATCGCGCAAATGTACGACGCGCTGCACAAGCCGGACATGCAGGATACCCTCTGCTGGGGCACCGACACCGGCAGCGGCGGCTATACCCACAAGTTCTTCCGCGTGGCGAAAAGCGCCGACGACCTGCGCCAGCAGCGCGACGCCATCGCCGAGTGGTCACGCCTGAGCTACGGCTGGATGGGCCGCACGCCGGACTACAAAGCCGCGTTCGGCTGCGCGCTCGGTGCCAACCCGGCCTTCTACGGCCAGTTCGAGCAGAACGCCCGTAACTGGTACACCCGCATTCAGGAAACCGGCCTGTACTTCAACCACGCTATCGTTAACCCGCCGATCGACCGTCACAAACCGGCGGACGAAGTAAAAGACGTCTACATCAAGCTGGAGAAAGAGACCGACGCCGGGATCATCGTCAGCGGCGCCAAAGTGGTGGCAACCAACTCGGCGCTGACCCACTACAACATGATCGGCTTCGGCTCCGCGCAGGTGATGGGCGAAAACCCGGACTTCGCGCTGATGTTCGTCGCGCCGATGGATGCCGAAGGCGTGAAGCTGATCTCCCGCGCCTCTTACGAGATGGTGGCAGGCGCAACCGGATCCCCGTACGACTACCCGCTCTCCAGCCGCTTTGACGAGAACGATGCGATCCTGGTGATGGATCACGTGCTGATCCCGTGGGAAAACGTGCTCATCTACCGCGATTTCGACCGCTGCCGCCGCTGGACGATGGAGGGAGGCTTCGCCCGCATGTACCCGTTGCAGGCCTGCGTGCGTCTGGCGGTGAAGCTCGACTTCATCACCGCCCTGCTGAAAAAATCCCTGGAGTGCACCGGTACCCTGGAGTTCCGCGGCGTGCAGGCGGATCTCGGCGAAGTGGTGGCCTGGCGCAACATGTTCTGGGCGCTGAGCGACTCCATGTGTTCCGAAGCCACCCCGTGGGTCAACGGCGCGTATCTGCCGGATCACGCCGCGCTGCAAACCTACCGCGTCATGGCGCCGATGGCCTACGCCAAGATCAAGAACATCATCGAACGTAACGTAACCTCCGGGCTGATCTACCTGCCCTCCAGTGCCCGCGACCTGAACAACCCGCAGATCGACCAGTATCTGGCGAAATACGTGCGCGGCTCCAACGGTATGGATCACGTTGAACGCATCAAGATTTTGAAACTGATGTGGGATGCCATCGGCAGCGAGTTTGGTGGTCGTCACGAGCTGTACGAAATCAACTACTCCGGCAGTCAGGATGAGATCCGCCTGCAGTGTCTGCGTCAGGCGCAAAGCTCCGGCAACATGGACAAAATGATGGCAATGGTCGACCGCTGCATGTCCGAATACGATCAGCACGGCTGGACGGTGCCACACCTGCACAACAACACCGATATCAACATGCTCGACAAGCTGCTGAAATAGCGCAGCGGGAGGTTGCAATGCATTCAGATGAACAACGCCTGCGTTTTCGCGACGCGATGAGCAGCCTGTCGGCTGCGGTTAATGTGGTCACCACCGAGGGCGAGGCGGGCCGCTGCGGTATCACCGCCACCGCCGTCTGTTCGGTGACGGACACGCCGCCCTCGATCATGGTGTGCATCAACGCCAACAGCGCCATGAACCCGGTCTTTCAGGGTAACGGCAGGCTGTGCGTTAACGTGCTGAACCACGAGCAGGAGATCATGGCTCGCCATTTCGCCGGGATGACCGGCATGGCCATGGAGGAGCGCTTTGCCCTCTCCTGCTGGCAGAAAGGCCCGCTGGCGCAGCCGGTGCTAAAAGGCGCGCTCGCCAGCCTGGAAGGGGAGATAAGCCAGGTGCAAACCATCGGCACGCATCTTGTTTATCTCGTTGAAATTAAAAACATCATCCTCAGTGAAGAGGGCCACGGCCTGATCTATTTCAAACGCCGCTTCCACCCCGTGATGATGGAGCTTGAAGCAGCCGTTTAATCCCTTCCCGCGCTGACCTTTCTTCGGTCAGCGCGGCTTTCTACAAAAAACCCCTAAGGTTTCCGCTAAAGCACGCCGTTATATAACCATAAGAGAAATTTTCTGTGCCTGAATACTGACACCCCGTGTCAGTGCTACCCGCATCATTCAGCGCCGACCCCAATATACAGGAAGACCTTATGGCTAAATCGACGCGGAGCCGCTCGGCTGAACGTCTGGTCGATATTCTGGTTGAGCTACATTTACACGGTGTGGTAAACCGCAGTGCGCTCATGGATAAATTTAAAATTACCGAGCGCACTGTCTACCGCGATTTAAATGCACTCTCCCCGATTGTTGAACATACCGGAAATGGGCTATATCGGCTCATTCATTCAGCGCAATCTCCCGGCTCGCAAGGACTGCACCACACCCTTGCTAACTTCCTGAATGCTGATAACTTTTTTCCCGATCGTAATACCGAATTTTGGCAGAAACTCGAAAACCGCGTTGATGAAAATCATATTCTTATTCTTGGCAACGACGCTGAGCACACCGTACACCGTGATATTGGTCGTTATTTACCGAAAATTGAGAAATCGATTAAAAACCATAATGTTTGTCAGATCGTTTATAAAGGTAAAACCCGTCTGATTAATCCTTACAAACTCATTAACAAAAAAAATATATGGTATTTACAAGCCACCGAAAATAGCAGGTTAAAATCCTTTTCGCTGAGCCAGATTCGCTGGATGGATATTCAGGGCACGACATTTATTCCTGAAGAGAGCGTGATTGAACTACTGGAAAAAAGTCTCGATCCCTGGGTGTCTGAAGATACTTTCGAAGTGAAAATATTTATCAACGATAATATTTCCCATTACTTTATGCGACGCGATCTCCTGCCGGAACAAGAGCTGCTGGAAGACCATCACGATGGCGTCACGCTCCGCTGTCAGGCAGCACATGAGAACCAAATTTTGCCGCTGCTTTTGTACTGGCTGCCAAATATTCACATTTTAGAACCTGCCTGGCTGAGGGAAAAGCTGGTGACGACCCTGACAACCTATCTGGCTGAGTGCACCGCATAGCTAACTGCGTGATCGCAATCACATATTTTCTCCCACCGGCGGCGAGCCTGAACCACTCGCCCTCACCTTTGACCGCTCACCCATCACTTTCAACCACTCACTCATTTACCGTCCTTTACACGCGCAACGATCTGGCACGATCGCTCCAGCATTAATCAATACCTCCTCACAACGAACCCTGACCCTTTTTTCTTTACATAAAAAACCAGGTCTTACTATGGATACTAAAAAATTACTGAAGCACGTGCCCTGGGCCTTACTCGGGATCCTCGGCGCTTTTTGTCTGGCGGTTGTCGCATTACGCCGGGGCGAACACGTAAGCGCCCTGTGGATCGTGGTCGCGTCCGTTTCCGTCTATCTTGTGGCTTATCGCTACTACAGCTTGTACATCGCGCAGAAGGTCATGAAGCTCGACCCGACGCGCGCCACGCCGGCGGTCATTAACAATGACGGCCTGAACTACGTGCCAACCAACCGCTACGTGCTGTTTGGTCACCATTTTGCCGCTATCGCCGGCGCAGGCCCGCTGGTCGGCCCGGTGCTGGCCGCGCAGATGGGCTACCTGCCGGGTACCCTGTGGTTGCTCGCTGGCGTAGTGCTGGCGGGTGCGGTGCAGGACTTTATGGTGCTGTTTATCTCTTCTCGCCGTAACGGTGCTTCTCTGGGTGAGATGGTCAAAGAAGAGATGGGCCGCGTGCCGGGGACTATCGCCCTGTTCGGCTGCTTCCTGATTATGATCATCATCCTCGCGGTGCTGGCCCTGATCGTGGTGAAAGCGCTGGCCGAAAGCCCGTGGGGCGTCTTCACCGTCTGCTCAACCGTGCCGATTGCGCTGTTCATGGGTATCTACATGCGCTTCCTGAGACCGGGACGTGTGGGTGAAGTGTCGGTGATTGGTATCGTTCTGCTGGTGGCCTCCATCTACTTCGGCGGCGTGATTGCGCACGACCCATACTGGGGCCCGGCGCTGACATTCAAGGACACCACCATTACCTTCGCGCTGATTGGCTATGCGTTTATCTCCGCGCTGCTGCCGGTCTGGCTGATTCTGGCCCCGCGTGACTACCTGGCGACCTTCCTGAAAATCGGCGTTATCGTCGGTCTGGCGATCGGCATCCTGGTGATTAACCCGGATCTGAAAATGCCTGCGGTAACGCAGTACATCGACGGCACCGGCCCGCTGTGGAAAGGCGCCCTGTTCCCGTTCCTGTTCATCACCATCGCCTGCGGTGCGGTCTCTGGCTTCCACGCCCTGATTGCCTCCGGTACCACGCCTAAGCTGCTGGCGAACGAGAAAGATGCGCGTCTGATCGGCTACGGCGCAATGCTGATGGAGTCCTTCGTGGCGATCATGGCGCTGGTTGCAGCCTCCATTATCGAACCGGGTCTGTACTTCGCGATGAACACCCCGCCTGCTGGCCTTGGCATTACCATGCCAAACCTGCACGAGATGGGCGGTGACAACGCGGCGCTGATTATGGCGCAGCTGAAAGACGCAAGCGCACACGCGGCGGCGACCGTCAGCTCCTGGGGCTTCGTGATTTCGCCTGAGCAGATTATGCAAACCGCGAAAGACATCGGCGAACCGTCCGTGCTGAACCGCGCCGGTGGCGCACCGACGCTGGCCGTCGGTATCGCGCACGTGTTCCACAAAGTGCTGCCGTGGGCGGACATGGGCTTCTGGTACCACTTCGGTATTCTGTTCGAAGCGCTGTTCATCCTGACCGCGCTGGACGCCGGTACCCGTGCGGGCCGCTTCATGCTGCAGGACCTGCTCGGTAACTTCGTGCCGTTCCTGAAGAAAACCGACTCTCTGGTGGCGGGCATTCTGGGTACCGCGGGCTGCGTAGGCCTGTGGGGCTACCTGCTGTATCAGGGCGTTGTCGACCCGCTCGGCGGCGTGAAGAGCCTGTGGCCGCTGTTCGGTATCTCTAACCAGATGCTCGCAGCCGTTGCTCTGGTGCTCGGTACCGTGGTCCTCGTGAAGATGAAACGCACCAAATACATCTGGGTCACCGTGGTACCTGCGCTGTGGCTGCTGCTCTGCACCACCTGGGCGCTTGGCCTGAAGCTGTTCAGCGCCAACCCGCAGCTGGAAGGCTTCTTCTTCATGGCTAACCAGTACAAAGAGAAGATTGCCGCAGGCGGCGCGGATCTGACCGCGCAGCAGATTGCCAACATGAACCACATCGTGGTGAACAACTACACCAACGCGGGTCTGAGCATTCTGTTCCTGGTGGTGGTGTACAGCATCATCTTCTACGGCATCAAAACCTGGATGAACGTGCGCAACGCCGACGGTCGTACGGATAAAGAGACCCCGTACGTGCCGGTGCCGGAAGGCGGCGTGAAGACCTCTTCACACCATTAAAAAAATGGCGGGTGGCGCTACGCTGACCCGCCCTACACAGAAACTGTAGGCCCGGTAAGCGTAGCGCCACCGGGCTTTTTCTGTCTGGAACCCACAATGTTTGGTAATTTAGGCGAAGCAAAAAAATACCTCGGTCAGGCGGCAAAAATGCTGATTGGCATTCCGGACTATGACAACTACGTTGAGCATATGAAGACCAACCATCCGGATAAGCCGTACATGACCTACACCGAATTCTTCCGCGAGCGGCAGGAAGCGCGCTACGGCGGAAGTGGAGAAGGCGGCGTCCGCTGCTGCTAAAGGAGAGACCATGACCCCGATTGCCGTTACCCTGCTGACCGGTTTCCTTGGCGCCGGTAAAACCACCCTGCTGCGCCACATTCTGAACGAGCAGCATGGCTTCAAAATCGCCGTTATCGAAAACGAGTTCGGTGAGGTCTCCGTTGACGACCAGCTGATCGGCGATCGCGCCACCCAAATCAAAACCCTCACCAACGGCTGCATCTGCTGTACCCGCTCTAACGAATTAGAAGACGCCCTGCTGGACCTGCTCGACAGCCGCGATCGCGGTGAAATCGACTTTGACCGTCTGGTGATCGAGTGCACCGGCATGGCCGACCCGGGGCCGATTATTCAGACCTTTTTCTCGCACGAGATCCTCTGCCAGCGCTATCTGCTGGACGGTGTCATTGCCCTGGTCGATGCGGTCCACGCCGACGAGCAGATGAACCAGTTCACCATCGCCCAGTCTCAGGTGGGCTACGCCGACCGCATCCTGCTGACCAAAACCGACGTGGCGGGCGAAAGCGTTAAGCTGCGCGAGCGTCTGACCCGCATTAACTCCCGCGCGCCGGTTTACACGGTGACGCATGGCGACATCGATCTGTCTCAGCTGTTCAATACCCACGGCTTTATGCTGGAAGAGAACGTCACCGCAAAACCGCGCTTCCACTTTATGGGAGACAAGCAAAACGACGTGGCGTCGATTGTGGTGGAGCTGGACTATCCGGTGGACATCGGTGAGGTTTCGCGCGTGATGGAGAACCTGCTGCTGTCGTTTGCCGACAAGCTGCTGCGCTACAAAGGGATGCTGTGGATTGACGGCGAGCCGAACCGCCTGCTGTTTCAGGGCGTACAGCGCCTGTACAGCGCCGACTGGGACAGGCCGTGGGGCGATGAACCGCCGCACAGCGTGATGGTGTTTATTGGCATCCAGCTGCCAGAAGAGGAAATTCGGGCAGCGTTTGCGGGTCTGAAAAAATAACCTCCCCGCTAAAATCTACGCACCGAACAATCCCCTCTCCCCTGTGGGGAGAGGGTTAGGGTGAGGGGTGAGGGGGATACTTATTTCACCGCCTCCGGCAGCGTCACAATCCACAGCTCGCTGTCAGACTCCGGCTTCTTCAGCGGCTTCACGCTGAGCGTGGTTTCCACCGGTTTATCATCCAGCGTCAGCTTGCCTTCCGCATTCACCCGATAATCCTTGAGCTTCTTGCCCTCGACCGGATTTTGCATCGCCACCTTCACGCCAAAGTCGTTATCGTTCGCCACCGCAAGCGTTTTGCTGTCGATCAGCGCCAGCCCTTCGGCCTTCTCCTGCTGCCAGCCGAGCGCGCGCAAATCAACAACCTGCGTTTTTGCAGCAAGCGTTATGCCACGCTGCGCCAGAGTTTTCTCATCATCAAACTCCGGGTACTCGCCCGGCTTGTCAAAGGCGCTCAGATCGCTCGCCTTACTGAGATCCACCTTATAAATCAGGTTACGCATCCCGTCGTTTTTATCGCTTCCCTGCTCAATCAGCAGAATGTGCTGGTCATCGAGCGCCACGATATCGCCGATTTTGGCGTCGCTGTTTTTGCTGTAGGCCGCGCTGTCGACAGGGTAACCGTACATCGCGGTTTTCCCGGTCGCCGGGTCGAAGCTCACCAGACGCGTAAACAGCGCCTGCTTTTTGCTCTTACCGTCGATATCCAGCGTACTTTGCACGGCGGCGATAATCCGCCCGTCCGGCATGCGGGTCAGGCCTTCAAAGCCCCGATTCGCCTGGCGCCATTTGATAATGTTTGGCAGACCGCCCGCGATGGATTTCTCCCCTTCCGCCGCCTGCGGCCCGTGGATCGCCAGGATCTTCCCTTTGCTGTCGACGTTAATCAGGAACGGGCCATACTCGTCGCACAGCCAGTAGCCACCTTTGCCGTCCGGCGTGATGCCTTCCGTGTCCAGCCCGCGGTTGTCGCCCTTCAGAATGTTTAGCGTGTCGCTGAATGCCACTTCATTGGTGGAGCCAATCACGCCGCTTTGCAGCGGCAGACCGTTAATCTCGCCTTTATCGTCATGCAGCGGACGGGCATCCGTTGCCTCTGCCTTGCCGTTCTGGACGCGAATGGTCATCAGCAGCGGCGCGAAATCTGGCGTGACAAATATTTTGGCTTCGTTTTTACCTCTTTTTGGCGCATCGGCGTTGGGACCGCGATCGGTCACGGTCGCAAAGGTCAGGGCGTCCCCCTGTTTGCCAGTAAACAGCAGGCCAGAGCCAATCCCTACCGGGAGTCCGTTCGGAAACGCGCTGGCAAACGCACCGCTGTATTTCACATGCGAGCCTTCAGGGAAGCTGACGATATAGTGCTCTGCGGTAGGTTGTGCCGCCACGGCAGAGAATGAGAGCGCGCAGCCCACGAGTACAGGAATAATTTTTCTTTTCATGTTGTTAGCATCCAGTTAGTGAAGCCAACACCGTAATGAAGAAACGTGTCAGAAAAATGACATGAAAGGACGACGGATCTGCACAAAATTACGTATAGCAACCACCAGAAATGTAAACCTCTGTCTTTATCTGTGACAACTGAAACACTTTTGGAAATTATTAGAAACTCAATTAATTCATCTCAAATGGCTTTCTTTGCCTCGTTCAGTTGTCGTTTAGCCAAAAATCTAAACTGTTCCTAAACGCGAATTTATTTGTCATTGACGACCTTCTAAACAAACAATTTGGCAACAGATAAAGATTAAACTCCCAACAAAAACAGCATAAAACCGCGATAGATATCACATTTGCAGTCATAAACATCCGTTGTTAAGGTGCCCTCAGATTAATTTGATAACGAGGAACACTCATGAAAAAGCTTAACGTACTTATCCTTTCCGCTCTGACCGCGGTATCTGGCTCCGCACTGGCAATGGGCGGCAGCATTGAGCAGGGTAAAAACTTTACCAACCTGAATGTGGAAATGGGTAAATCTACCTCCGGCCTGTATACCGAAGGCAACTGGCTGAAAAATACCGATGACGGCACCACGACCGGTGGCGTAGGTGCAGGCTACAACGTTGAAGTCGGCCCGGTGATGTTGAACGCAGGCGCTAAGGCTCTCTACGTTGGCCCGAAAAAAGGCGATAACGGCGTGGCGTTCCCAATCGGCGGCGGCGTGAACGTTGCTCTGACCGACAGCATCAAGGTCTTCGGCGAAGGTTACGTTGCGCCAGACGGGCTGAACAACAGCGTGAAAAACTATGTTGAAGCTAACGGCGGCGTAAGCTGGACCCCAATCAAACCGGTTACGCTGAAAGTGGGTTACCGCCACGTGAGCGTTGACGGCAAAGATGGTCGTCCAAACCACACCCTGATTGACGGTGCGTACGTGGGCGGCGGCGTGAGCTTCTAAGGCTGTATTACGCCCGGCGGCGCTACGCTTGCACGGGCCTACAATGAACTGTGCAATCTATTGATACTGTTGCACATTGTAGGCCGGGTAAGCGCAGCGCCACCCGGCAAGAAAGGGTATAGTACTCTTCATGGAAAACCTGCCGGTTGGCAGGTTTTTTATTACCTCTTACTTACGCACCACCACCAGCTTCTGGTTCACAAACTCTTTGATCCCCAGATCCGACAGCTCGCGCCCGTAACCAGACCGCTTCACGCCGCCAAACGGCAGTTCTGCCGCGGTATCGGTGAGCCAGTTGATGTACACCATCCCGGTCTCAATCCGCGACGCCATTTTCTTCGCACGCTCAATATCCTGGCTGAACACCGCGCCGCCCAGACCGTAGTGAGAGTCGTTCGCCAGCGCAACCGCCTCGTCGTCGCTTTTCACGACGTACATCTGCGCTACCGGGCCGAAGAACTCCTCGAAGTACGCCGGGTTGTCGCGGGAGATATTCGTTAGGATCGTCGGTTCGAAGAAGCTCCCGTCACGCTGTACGGGCTTGCCACCATAGTGCAGCGTCGCGCCGTTTTTCACCGCCTCGTTAACCTGTTTGGTCAGCGTTTCGAGCGCGTCTTTAGACGACAGCGGCCCCAGCGTGGTGGTTTCGTCCAGCGGATCGCCTATCTTCACCTGCTTAAACGCCTCGGTGAATTTGCTCAGGAACGTATCAGCAATCTTCTCGTGCAGGATAAAGCGCTTCGCCGCCGTACAAACCTGTCCGGCATTGTTGAGCCGCGCGTTAACGCCGATCTTCACGGCTTTATCAAGGTCGGCATCGTCCAGCACCACGAACACATCGTTACCGCCCAGTTCGAGCGTAGATTTCTTGATGTGCTTTGCCGCCTGCGCCGCTACAACGCTGCCCGCTTTTTCGGAACCGGTCAGCGCCGCCCCCTGCACACGATCGTCGGCAATAATATTCGCCACCTGATCCGAAGAGATAAACAGGTTGGTCCATGCCCCTTCCGGTGCTCCCGCCTCGCGCACTAGGTGGGCAAAGGTTTCGGCGCAGTGCGGCACGATGCTGGCATGCTTGGCGATCACCGGGTTGCCCGCCGCCAGGTTTGGCGCCAGGACGCGCATCAGCTGGTAGTACGGGAAGTTCCACGGCTCAACGGCCATCAGCACGCCGATGGGGTGGTGCTCCACCCAGGCTTCACCGAGTTCTGAATCATATTTCACCGGCGCCAGGAACTGCTTCGCGTTGTCGGCGTAGTAGCGAGCGATCTGCGCGCACAGCTTCACCTCGCCGCGACTCTGTTCGATGAGCTTACCCATCTCCTGGCTGGCGATTTTCGCCAGATCCTCCACGCGCGCGTCGATCAGGTCGGCAAGCTTATGCAGCACCGGCAGGCGCTGGCTGATGTCGCCTTTCGCCCAGTCCGAATGGTAAAGCGCATCGGCCGCCTTGAGCGCCGCTTCGATATCCGCATCGGTATGTGAGGGGTATTCTTTGATGAGCTGGTTAGTGGCAGGATTTACTGTCTGATAAGCCATGTCGAATCTCCTTGTTTTACCGCTTAGGGTATTAAGGGTAGTCAACATGACTGGCTGTGGGCGTAAAGTTGGGTATATCCGGAAGGTTCTTAATGAAGCGCTGCCAGAGGGTTCGCTGACGTGGTATAAAAAACCTTCAGAAGGAGCGCCCATGACCGATACCCGACATGTCCGTCAGACTTTTCACCGCGCCTCAGGCCTTGAGCTGCGCAGCACCTGGCAGAGCACGCAGGCGTACAAACGCCATAGTCACCCTCAGCTTTCCATCGGCGCGATTGTGGAGGGCCAGACCTGCTGCGTGTGTCACGACAGAGAGTACATCCTTCATCCCGGGGATCTCATTGTGATCCCGTCCTGCGCGCCGCACAGCTGCAACCCCGTCGCCGGGCAACCGCGCAGCTACCATATGCTCTATATCGACACAGAGCTTCCTTTGGCGCTACAGGTGATTCGTAGCCCTGACCTGTTTGCCCAGTACCTGGACGTTGTCGAGACGCTGTCTTCAGCAGCCCTGGATACGCTGCTTTCTGCCCTTCCCCACGGCACAGATAACGCAGATGCGCTTCGTTCAACCAGCCAGCAGGTTCAGGCGGCATTTCTTTCCGACCTTGCTGCACCACCTTCGCTTGACGAGCTTGCTCAACGCTTTTCGCTGCGCAAGGAGACGCTGATTCGCACCTTCAGACAGGACACCGGCCTGACGCCGGGCAGCTTCCTCAACATCTCCCGCGTGGAATACGCCAAAGCGCGGCTGCGCGCCGGGGATGATATTGCCGACGTTGGCTACCAGAGCGGTTTTGCCGACCAGAGCCATTTTCATAAGACCTTCGTGAGCTATACCGCCGCCACGCCGCGCCAGTACGCCACGGGCCGATCAATATCAGACAATAAATAGGTTCTGCCGCGCCGTACTCTGACCTCAGATTGTTAACTGAGGTCGCTATGGAACTGTTATTCCCTTCCGCTTTTCTCGCCCTGGCGCTGGCGCACTTTGTTGCCCTGCTAAGCCCGGGCCCGGATTTCTTCCTGCTGGTAGGCTACGCCGCGCGCTATCGGGTGCGCGGCAGCGCTGGATTGTGCTTCGGCATCGCCGCAGGCAACGGGGTGTACATCCTACTGGTGATTCTCGGCTGGAGCGCGCTGCGCCAGTTTACGTGGCTGTTTACGCTTATCGAGCTTTGCGGGGCGCTGTACCTGCTGTGGATCGGCTCGCATCTGGTGCGCAGCCGCCCGCAAGCGCTGGCGCTGAATGAGACCCAGCAGCGCTTTCCCTCGCTGCGCAAGCAGATCCTGCTGGGGCTCGGATCGGCGCTCCTTAATCCGAAGAATGCGCTGTTCTATCTGGCGCTGATGACGGCGCTGCTGGGGCCGGACATCACGCTGCTTCAGCAGGCGACCTGCGGCGTCTGGATGGTGATGGTGGTGCTGGTGTGGGATCTGGCGCTGGTGTCGCTGATGGGGCTGCCCGCGGTCCAGCAGAGGCTCAGCCGTTCGCTGTGGTGGATTGAGCGCACGGCGGGGGTGGTGCTGATGGGGTTTGGTGGGTGGGTGATGTGGCGGTTGCTGGAAATTATACGCTGAGATAGCGGGCAGCCTGACGCCGCCCGTTGCTTATTTTTTGTTTTGATCGCGCAGCATTGCTTCACGCAAAATGGCATTGAGCCTCGTCTGGTAACCTTTTCCAGGCCGTTTAAGCCACTCCATCACGTCAGCGTCGATACGTACAGACGCCTGAGTTTTGAGTGGTCGATAGAACTTCCCTCGCACCGCCCCTGACCAGTGTTCATCATCCGTGGCAGGGATATCGCTGTAATCAATCTCTGCTTCCGATTTTTCGGCTAGTGCTTTGAGCTCAGCCTCACGACGAGTACTAACCTCAGGCGCACTACCGCGTTTATGTTTAACCATGCTCATAACGGCTCCTCTCTTTACGGTCCGCCTTTCGTGCGCTAATGATTCGAATGACTTCGTCACCACTTTCAAAACGTACCGTGTGTGCGACCATAATGACAATTAGACCATGTACAAGGCCAATGGTCTGCCAACGGAACTCTCCATTTTCATGCCGATCCTGCAAAGATAAATGGTAAGGATCGTCAAACACCAGAACAGCCTCTTCAAAGCGGATCCCGTGCTTAATGAGATTGCTTTTCGCTTTGTTGGTATCCCATTCAAACTCCGTTGGCATAGTGTACCCTTCCTTTATTGTATATACAAAAAAGCATATACAAAACGTTCATAAATTAAACCAGTCGACATCGTTCAATTTCAATTTCTGAAGGCGCATTCCAGAAGCTGAAACGCGAAGCTCCTTCTCCTTCTTTGCACTTTCCCCTCACAACCCTCTATTCTTAACCCATGGAAAAACATACCGAACTCAAACGCGCCAAGCTTCTCGCGCTGTCGCTGCTGCTGATTGCTGCCGCAGCGTTTATCACCACCCTGTTCCTGCCGCAGACCTTCTGGGTGCGCGGCGTGAAGGCCATTGCCGAGGCGGCGATGGTCGGCGCGCTGGCAGACTGGTTTGCCGTGGTTGCGCTGTTTCGCCGGGTGCCCATTCCGTTTATTTCGCGTCATACGGCGATCATCCCGCGTAATAAGGACCGAATCGGCGACAATCTCGGCCAGTTCGTGCAGGAGAAGTTTCTGGATACCCAGTCGCTGGTGGCGTTGATCCGCCGCTATGAACCGGCAAAAATGATCGGCACCTGGTTCAGACAGCCGGATAACGCGCAGCGCGTCGGGCAGCATTTGATTCAGGTGATGAGTGGTTTTCTGGAACTCACCGACGACGGGCGCATTCAGCGATTGCTCAAACGGGCGGTGCATAAGGCCATCGATAAGGTCGATCTCACCGAAACCAGCGCCGTCATGCTGGAGAGCATGACCAAAAACAACCGCCACCAGGTGCTGCTGGATGCGATCATCAACCGCCTGATTACCTTGATTCAGCGGGAGAGCACGCGGGAATTTATCTCTGACCAGATAGTCCACTGGCTGAAGAGCGAACATCCGCGCAAAGCGATGGTACTGCCCACCGAGTGGCTGGGCGATCAAAGCGCGGAGATGGTGTCGAACGCGGTGAATACGCTGCTGGACGATATCAGCCACGACCGCACGCACCAGATCCGCCAGGCATTTGACCGCGCTACGCTGAAGCTTATCGACAACCTGAAAACCGATCCGGAGATGGCGGCGAAAGCCGACAACATCAAGCACTACCTTAAAAACGATGAGGCGTTTAACCGCTATCTGGGCGAGATGTGGGCTGACCTGCGCCAGTGGCTGAAAGCGGATATGCAGAGCGAGGATTCCCGCGTGAAGCAGCGCGTTGCTAATGCCGGTCAGTGGTTCGGTGAAACGCTGACAAACGACGTTAACCTGCAGGCTTCGCTGAATGAACATCTGGAGCAGGCCGCCCATCGCGTCGCACCGGATTTTGCCGCGTTCCTGACGCGCCACATCAGCGACACGGTCAAAAGCTGGGACGCCAAAGACATGTCCCGCCAGATAGAGCTGAATATCGGTAAAGATCTGCAGTTCATCCGCGTCAACGGCACGCTGGTGGGCGGGACGATTGGCCTGATCCTGTTTTTACTCTCGCAGCTGCCTGCCGTGCTGGGGCATTAGTCTGCTTTAGGCGGCGCGATGAGGTAACGCGTCGCCTCAAAGCGGTTAAGGATCAGGTGCACCAGAAATACCATCGTCAGCGTTGCTACCAGCGAAAAGGTGACGGACGTGATGCGATAGAGATCGCTGAACACCAGGTCGGTGTCCGGATGCATGTTCTGCCCGAACATAATGCCGATGGTGGTAATACTGGAAAACCCCACGCCCGCGCCCACCTTTTCCATCACGTGCAGGCGCGCGCCAAACGCCAGCCCGAGGCCAATCAGCGGCATCATCAATAGCATATGGCTGCTGTGATCGTAGAGGATCAGCTGCACCACCAGAATATAGAGGCAGCCCAGCACCACGCCGACCACGCGCCAGATAGAGCTCATCACCGAACCGCGGTAGTGCATGGGGAACAGAATCAAAATCCCCGCCATCAGCGCGGAGAGCGAATCGCTTAAATCGCTAATCTGGAACACCACGAATATCAGCGTCGCGACGGTGCCGGAGAGCAGCGATTCGTGGCGCACGCGAGCATCGTCTTTCTCAATCAGCGGCGGCGGCTTGCGGGGCTCCACGTCCGGCAGCAGATAGTTCATCAGCGCGCTCAGGCACACCGCCATGATGCTCGCTTCGATGTTGGAAAACAGCAGCGTGTGCCAGTTGGTAGTGGGGTAGCTCATAAAATTGAGCATCACGCTCTGGCAGACCACGCCCATTGAGCCAAACAGAAACAGCGGCCCCTTGCTCATAAAGCGAAAACGCATCACGTACAGGGCAAACACCACCAGCGTCATGATGACGGGCCATTGCGACAGATAGCCGATGATGAAGATCATTTCGACGCAGTTAAGCGCGGCGCTGAAGATAAACTGCTTCGCCACGTGGCGGTTAAACACCGGCACCAGCGACAGCAGCATGATCGGGTAGACCACAAAAAACACGCCGTAGCTGGTGTTGTAGAAGCTGGAGATGCTGAGCGCAATCATCCCGGCAAAGACGATGCGCAGGGTTTGGCGAAAGTCGTTTGCCGTGTAGACGATGTTGCCGTGCGGGGTAAACACCCGCGCCAGGGTGCTAATAGACATAGTGAAGCAGGCTCACCAGGTGGATCTGCATCCCGGAGAAGAAGCGCGCAAACGGCCCCTCGCTGTTATAGAGCTGCACGGTGGCGCGGGCGCCGGTCGGCAGATGCTTCGGCAGCGGCTCGTCCAGCGCGACGTGAATGCGCATGCGTTGGGCATCGCGCACCCAGCGGTTGGAGGTCTCCGGTTCGGAGAGTTCACCGTTAACCGCTTCTTGTCCGGCGAGGATCCCCGCGTCGCTGCTTGTCACGTGGGCGCGGAACACCTGTCCCGGGAAGGCGTCAAACACCACAGCGGCGTCGGTACCCTGATGGGTGTGGCGCAGGCTCTTCTCGCGGAAATCGGCGACGATATCGGTCTGGTTGTTCACCAGCGCCAGCGCGGCTGAGCCGGACGAAGCGTAAAAGCCAGGGCTTAACTGTAAGTTACTCACCGTGCCGTCCGCTTCTGCGTAAACTTTCGTCCAGCCGAGATTCAGCTCCGCGTCATCCAGCGCGTTGCGGTATTTTTGCAGCGTCACGTTGCGGTGCTCGTCTCGCTCGCCGCGCTGAATACGCAGGTTATGGATGTTGGCCTGAATGGAACTGACGGACTGCTCGCTGCTCTGCCAGGTGGTACGGACCTTATCCAGATCCGCCTGCGAGACGTTCTGCAGGGTGCTCAGCTTCTGGTAGCGGTCGAAAGTCACTTTGTCGTTACGCGCGGTCAGCACGGCGGTTTTCAGGCTGGCCTGCGCGGAGGCGATCTGCGCATCCAGCTGTTCGTTAGACAGACGTGCCTGCTCAAGCGCAATTTGCGCAGCTTCCACTTTGTTGCGAAACGGCGTGTTGTCGAGTTCAAACAGCAGATCGCCTTTCCTCACCTGGCTGTTGTTGTGGACATGTACCGCCGCCACATAGCCGGAGACGCGCGGAGAAACCGGCGTTACCACGCGCATCACGGTGGAATCCGGCGTCAGCGGGATCCAGATATCCGCGATGATAAAGTAGACAAACATCAGCAGGAAAGAGGCAATACTCACCCTTACCCAGCGGGCAAACTTTTGTTCAGGAGTCATTATTTTTCGGTCTTGTTATCTTCTTCGCGGATTGTCCGCAAATTGCAGGCGATTTGATTTAACGTGGCGCTGAAAATCTCGATATGTTCCGGCGCGATGTTTTGCGATACGCGCGCCTGATATGTCTCAATCACCTGAGTGAGCCTTTTTAATATGGCTTTTCCTTCAGGTGTCAACGTCAGAAGCCGGATGCGCTTGTCATAAGGCGATACGGCGCGCAGCAGGTAACCCTGCTTTTCCAGCTGTGTCAGGGTGCGCATCAGCGGCGGCAGTTCAATGCCCTGCACCTCCGCCAGCTCAGTCATGGAGACGTTATCCCCGAGCTGATGAAGCTGCATCATCACCGTCCAGCTCGACTGGGTTAACCCGGTATCGAGAATGGCATCGTCGATGACGGCACGCCACTGGCGCACGATCATCGCCATCCGCATACCCATCGGCCTGCGGCTGAACAGTTCTTCTTCACTCATGGGGAAACCTCTCGTCACACGCAAGCAAGATAATAGTTATCAGGATAAGTATCAAGAAACGAGAAGTTAAAGCGCAGGAATTGCGAAATGATGTCTCCCTCTCCCCGTGGGAGAGGGCCGGGGTGAGGGCACAAGTCCGCAGCAAAGTTTAGCGGCTAAAATACTTCCTGAAGGCACTTTTCCCCGAAGCCGTCACCACCACCTCCCGGTACCCCGCCACCCGCTGGATCCAGCCTTTACTTTCCAGATAAATCAACAGCGCCGCGCCGGCTTCGCCGCCAAGATGAAACCGCCGCTCGCTCCAGTCCAGACAGGCACAGCAGGCCTTGCGACGGGGATTGGAATTTAACGCAATACCGAGCGTCAGGAACTGCTCGCGGCCATGTAGCGTGAGCGCTGAACCGCCTGCCTCAAGCCAGCCTTCCGCCTGCATGAATTCATAAATCTGCACCGCCACCGTTCCGGCAAGATGGTCGTAGCAGGTCCGGGCTTCACGCAGGGCTTTCGGCGCGGTGGTTTCCGGCGGCGTGATGCGGCTCGAGGAGAGCCCCATCATCTGCTCGACCAGCGCCGCCACGTCGTGTCCCGCCAGGCGATAGTAGCGATGCCGTCCCTGAGACAGGCAGGTAATCAGCTTTCCCTCCACCAGCCGCGCGAGATGCCCGCTGGCGGTCGACGGCGCAACGTCTGCCGCCGCGCTCAGTTCGGTAGCCGTCCACGCCCGCCCGTCCATTAGTGCGCAGAGCATCTTCACGCGCGACGGATCGGCCATTGCCGCCGCCACAGCCGCAACGGCCTGCTCCAGCGCCGCACTGTTATCAGGGGGTAAGCTCGTCTTTAACATACGTCGCCCAGGGTTCGGTGATCTCTGCAGCCAGCTTATCATCATCCGTCAGCAGAATAAGGTGATTCGCATGGTCGCTGTACTGGGTCAGGATTGACACGCCCTTTGCGGCCAGCGCGGCCGCAATTTCACCCAGCTCACCGGGACGTTCCTGCTTGAGTTTTCTAATGACCGGCCTGCGTACGGCCTGCACGTTGAACCCGCCATCGGTCAGCACGCGACGGGCTTTTTCCCCCTCTTCCACCAGGAAATGGGCATGCGTTCCAAATACGCCGCCGCCTTCCAGCCCCACGCCGCTGCGGCCCAGCAGCTGTCCAAAGCGCGCCAGTTCACCGGGGATATCGCTAAAAATCACATGAACGTCATACATCGCTATGCCCCCCGGTTTCAGAAGTATATTCCCGCACCACCTGCGCCACGCGAATGCGGTAGTACGCGAAAATCGACTCGCGCCCTTCGGCCTGCGCCGCCTGGTGAAACGCGTTCTGCTTCCAGCGAAGGATAGCCTCTTCGTCACGCCACCAGGAGAGCGAGAGAATTTTGCCGTCGGTGGTCAGGCTCTGAAACCGTTCGATATCAATAAACCCGTCGATGTCCGCCAGCAAAGGCTTCAGTTCGGCGGCAAGTAGCAGGTAGCGCGCCTGATGATGAGGCTCCGCTTTGGCTTCAAAAAGGACTGCAATCATGGGTGTCTCTCCGTTGTGAGGGTGAGGAGAGAATGCGGGAGGAAAAAGCACAATGCTTCGGTAAGGAGCGAAGTGTTGTGCCGGATGGCGCTGCGCTTATCCGGCCTACGGGCTCATGTAGGCCGGATAAGCGCAGCGCAACCGGGCAGGGTTTAACCCAGAACCGACCTCGGCTCCATAAACGCCCGAATTCCCCACTCACCCATCTCACGCCCCACGCCGGAGTGCCTGAACCCGCCGAACGGCGCTTTCGGTTCATGGGCAAGCGTGTTCACCAGCACGCGACCTGAAACAATCTGCTGCGCCACGCGTCGCGCGCGGTCCGTATCGCCGCCCAGCACCATCGCGCTCAGTCCATATTCTGTGTCATTGGCAATGGCGACAGCCTCCGCCTCGTCCTGGTACGGGATTACGCACAGCACCGGGCCGAAGATCTCGTCGCGGGCAACCATCACCTGGTTGTTCACGTCGGCAAACAGCGTCGGGCGCACAAACCAGCCGTCTCGCGTCCCGTCCGGTCGCCCTTCGCCGCCCGCCAGCAGACGCGCCCCTTCTTCGATCCCTTTGCGGATATACCCTTGCACCCGCAGCCACTGCTTCTCGCTGACCATCGGGCCGATCTCTGTCGCGCTATCGCGCGGGTCGCCGGATTTCACCGCCGCCACGGCCTGCGCCAGCGCGGCTTCAATTTCGGCCTGGCGCGACTGGGGCACCAGAATACGCGTCCCGGCTACGCACGCCTGCCCGCTGTTCATAAACCCGGCCAGGATCGCCAGCGGGATCGCCTGAGTCAGATCCACATCATCCAGCAGGATCGTCGGCGATTTACCGCCTAACTCCAGCGTCACGCGCTTAAAGCTCTCCGCCGCATTGCGCAGGATCGCCTTACCGGTATTCGTGGAGCCGGTAAACGAGATTTTTGCCACGTCCGGATGGCGGCTGATGGTTTCACCTACCGTCTCGCCGCGCCCGGTGACGATGTTAAACACGCCCGGCGGCAGCGCGGCAGCGCGCAGCGCTTCGGTGACGATCTGCGTTTGCAGAGCGCTCATTTCGCTCGGCTTGATGACTGCCGTACAGCCCGCCGCCAGCGCGGCCGCCAGTTTGCCGCAGATAAATCCCGCGTCGCTGTTCCACGGTGTGATAAGCCCGGCCACGCCAAGCGGCGTCATCTGCACCGTGGCTGCGCCTGCGGGGGTGACGAATGCAAACGCCTCAAGCGCCTCGATGGCCTGAGCAATCACCTCCGCCGGATAGCTGGCCATCCACGCCGAGCGCGAGGCGGGGGCACCGTACTCTTCAATGACCGCTTCCAGTAGATCGTCGTGGCGAGCGGCCACGGCGGCGTGCATACGTTTCAGCGCTGCGATGCGTTCCTGCTTTGTGGTCTGCGACCACGCCGGAAACGCCGCTTTTGCCGCCGCAATGGCGCGCTCTGCGTCGACCTCATCCGCCAGACGAACCTGGCCGATGACCCGCGCCGTCGCCGGGTTGTACAAATCAAACCACTCGGTGCCGTGCGGGGTAACAAATTCGCCGTTAATAAAGATCTGTTCGATGGTGTGCATATAAACCTCCTCAGGCTGTGTGAGCACAGTCTGGCACGGCTTCTCCGTTGCGATAATCCACGCTATGCTGCAAAGGTTGTTTCGATTTTCAGGATAATCTATGCATCGTTCAGGTCTGACAGAGCTGGAAGTAGTGATGGCCGTCGTGCGGCGCGGCAGCTTTCGCGCCGCGGCGCAGGAGCTGGGCATGTCCGCCACGGCGGTAAGCAACGCCATCGCCGGGCTGGAGAGCCGCCTTGATACCCGCCTCTTTCACCGCACCACCCGCAGCGTGGCGCTCACCGACGCCGGACAGCGCTACGTGGCGCGTATCGGCCCGGCTCTGCAGGAGATCCGTCTCGCCGGGGAGGAGATCCACAGTGACGCCGGGGAACTTACTGGCACGCTGCGCCTGAACGTGCCGAACCATATCGGCACCCTGTTTCTGGACCAGCTGCTGATCGACTTTATGATCCGCTACCCGAAGATGCGCGTAGAGACCGCCAGCGAAGCGCGAATGATCGACATCGTCGCGGAAGGCTATGACGCGGGGATCCGCCTCGAGGAGTCCGTGCCGCAGGACATGATCGCCGTGCCGCTGACCGGGGAGATCCGCCAGCTTGTTACCGCCACGCCGGACTATTTTGCACGTCACGGCATTCCGCAGACGCCGGACGATCTGCTTTCACATCAGGGGATCGGCATGCGCATGGCCCACGGCGGGATCTACCGCTGGGAGCTGGCGCGTCGGGGTGAAACGTATGCCCTTGCCGTGCCGCCGCGCTTTGCGACGTCCGATCTTTTTGCCTCGATCCGCGCCGTGAAAGCAGGGTTAGGGGTGGGATTTTTGCCAGAACTGTATATCCGGGAAGAGCTTGAGCGGGGAGAGCTGGTGAGCGTCTTAAACGACTGGGCGCAGCCCTTTGCCGGGCTGCGCCTGTATTACCCCGGCCATCGCCACGTTCCGCCAGGGCTACGGGCGCTGGTGGCGATGATCCGCGAGCGCGGGATTATTCCAGGTTAGCCTTATTCAGCCCGTAAGCCGCATCCAGCGAGCCGGGTTCCATGCGGGAGGTGATCCCCAGACGGTTCCAGGCGTTGATCGCCACGATGGCGAAGTTCAGCTCTGAAATCTCAACGTCCGAGAAGTGCTCCGCCACGCTGCGGTACAGCGCGTCGCTCACGCCGTGAACGCCAATCTGGGTCAGCGCTTCGGTGAAGGCCAGCGCGGCTTTCTCGCGGGCGCTGAACAGCGGAGACTCGCGCCAGGCCGCCAGATGGTACAGACGCAGCTCGCGCTCACCGGCGATTTTGGCCTCTTTCGAGTGCATATCCAGGCAGAAGGTGCAGCCGTTGAGCTGCGATACGCGAATGTCGATCAGGTGCTTCAGCGCCGGGTCGATGGAGGTTTTTGCCACCTCCATGCTCAGGGCAGACAGCGCGTTAGCGAGGGCAGGTGTAGCTTTATGGTGGTTGACGCGAGTGCTCATTGTCTTTCCTCTTTTTATGTGCGGCATGTGTCATGCGATGAGGCAAATCTACGCCGTTCATGACATAGTAAAAAGATACAAAAAGCGTGAAATGAGGTAGGACATGAAGCCGGGCTATCACGAGATTTATTCCCGCTATCGCGACAACATCACGCGCGGCGTGCTGAAGCCGGGTGATAAGGTGCCAGCCATCCGCGTGCTGGCGGAAGAGCTGAAGGTGGCGCGTAAAACCGTCGAAACGGCGTATGCCATTCTGACGGGGGAAGGGTATCTGGTAAGCCAGGGGGCGCGCGGCACGCGGGTGAACCCGGACTTACTGTTGCCGGACAAGGCTGCCCCTGCGGAACAGCCCACCGGCACGCTCCCGGCATCGCTCATCAGCCAGCGGGAACGGGCTGGGTTTCTGCGTCCCGGCATCCCTGCCCTCGACAGTTTTCCGTATAAAAAATGGCTGCTGCTGGCAGGCCAGGCGACGCGCGCCATGCGTCAGGAGGAGATGCTCAACCCGCCGGTGCTGGGCTGGTATCCGCTGCGCCAGGCCATCGCCAGCTATCTCAACATCTCGCGCGGGCTCTCCTGCACCGCCGAGCAGGTGCTGATCACCAGCGGCTACAGCGGTAGCCTGCGGTTGATCCTCGACACGCTTGCCAGCCGCAGCGACAAGGTGGTGTTTGAAGATCCGGGCTATTTTATGGGCCAGCAGCTGCTCAAGCGGATCGTGCCTCGCCTGCACACCGTGCCGGTCGATCGCTGCGGCATCGACACGGAATACCTGCTCCGTCACCATCGCGACGCCCGTTTCGCCATCGTGACCCCGTCGCACCAGAGCCCGCTGGCGGTCACGCTCTCCCTGCCGCGCAAACAGCAGTTGCTCGACTGGGCAAGCCAGAACGCGGCGTGGATTATTGAAGACGATTACGACGGGGAGTTTCACTACACCCGCAAGGTCCTGCCGTCGCTGAAAAGCCTCGACCAGCATGACCGAGTGATTTTTATGGGGACCTTCAGTAAAACCATCATGCCGTCGCTGCGCATGGGCTACGTGGTGATGCCCGCCAGCACCGTTGGGGCTTTTACCGACTGCGCGGATATTACCACCAGCGGCCAGCCGGTGCTGACGCAAAAGATCCTCACCGCGTTTCTCAACGAGGGGCATTTTTTCCGTCACCTGAAGAAGATGCGCGCGCTTTATCAGACCCGCCGCGACTGGATGATTGCCGCCCTGCGCGAGGTGTATGGCGATCTGTTTTTCACCGAGCAAAACGACGGCGGGATGCATATCGTGGCGTTCCTGACCAGAGGAAGCGGTGACCGGGAGATCGCCCGCTGCTGGCAGGAACAGCAGCTGCAGGTCAATGCGCTGTCGGAGTGGTATCGTGGTTCGGGCAAACGCTACGGGCTGGTGATGGGCTATAACAACGTGCGGTCGTATAAAGAGGCGGTGGAATTGCTGGAAAGGCCGAAGCGGCAGACGCTTGCGCTGTTGAGCTGAAAATCGCCGGGTGGCGGCTTCGCCTTACCGGGCCTACTCGAGCTCGTAGGCCCGGTAAGGCGAAGCCGCCACCGGGCGATGACGCGCCTCATACATCATGCCGCGACAACCCAACGTCCTTAAGCTGCTCGTCGCTCATCTGGCTCAATATGCGGCGAGTACGATTGATGCGATACCAGTTGCAGATCGTTTTGCCGATCCAGATAAACACGACGAACGGACGTTTTGAACGATTCTCATAGAATTCCATGATGCTCTCCTCACTGTACCAGTGGGGTTATCATCGCGGAAAACGGCCTGTACAATACAGATTCAAAAACTGCTTTTGTTTACCATACAGATCCGCTAAAACGGTATCTGCATGGCATTTTACCCATCAATCTGTACTGGTTTAACAATCTGCATGGTGAAAACAAAGGATACAGCATGACGCGCTACCAACATCTGGCCAACCTTCTGGCGGAACGTATCGAACAAGGGCTGTATCGCAGCGGCGAACGTCTGCCGTCGGTGCGCACGCTGAGCCAGGAGCACGGCGTGAGTATCAGCACCATACAGCAGGCCTATCAGATCCTTGAAAATCTCCAGCTGATCACCCCTCAGCCGCGCTCCGGCTATTTTGTCTCGCAGCGCAAAGCCCAGCCGCCGGTACCGGCCATGACGCGCCCGGTGCAGCGTCCCGTGGACGTCACCCAGTGGGACGAGGTGATGATGCTGCTGGACGCCCGTGCCGACAAAGAGATGATCTCCTTCGGCGGCGGCTCGCCGGACATTAACCAGCCGAGCCTGAAGCCCCTGTGGCGCGAGATGAGCCGCATAGCGCAGCATAACTCTGCCGAGATGCTGAGCTATGACGTGCTCGACGGCCGCCTGGAGCTGCGCGAGCAGATCGCCCGCCTGATGCTGGACGGCGGCTCCACCGTGGCAGCGAACGAGATTGTGATCACCAACGGCTGCCACGGCGCGCTGTCGATCGCCCTGCTCTCGGTGTGCAAGCCGGGGGACATCGTGGCGGTGGAGTCGCCGTCTTTTCACGGCACCATGCAGATGCTGCGCGGGTTTGACATCAAGGCGATTGAAATTCCTACCGATCCCGAGACCGGAATCAGCATCGAGGCGTTAGAGCTGGCGCTGGAGCAGTGGCCGATCAAGGCGGTGATCCTGGTGCCCAACTGCAATAACCCGCTCGGGTTTATCATGCCGGAAGCGCGCAAAAAGCAGGTTTTAGCCCTCGCCCAGCGGCACGACATCGTGATTGTTGAGGATGATATTTACGGCGAGCTGGCGGCGGAGTACCCGCGCCCGCGCACTATTCATTCGATGGATATCGACGGCCGCGTGATCCTCTGCAGCTCGTTTACCAAAACCGTGGCGCCGGGCCTGCGCGTCGGCTGGATCGTGCCGGGGCGCTATTACGACCGGGTGATGCACATGAAATACGCTGCGGGCGGGTTTAACGTGCCGGGCACGCAGATGGCGGTGGCGGCGTTTATTCGCGACGGCCATTACCATCGCCACGTGCGCCGTATGCGTCAGATTTATCAGCAGAATATGGAAACCTACACCTGCTGGGTGCGGCAGTATTTTCCGGCAGAGATTTGCGTCACGCGCCCGCAGGGAAGCTTCCTGCTGTGGATTGAGCTGCCGGAGAAGGTCGACATGGTGTGCGTCAGCAAGCAGCTGTGTCGGCTAAAGATTCAGGCCGCGGCCGGGTCGCTTTTTTCCGCCTCCGGGAAGTACCGCAACTGTCTGCGGATCAACGTGGCACTGCCGCCGACGGACAAAAATCGCGAGGCGTTGAAGAAGATGGGGGAAGCGATTGTGATTGCGATGGAGGAGTAGTGCGGCCCGATGCCCTCACCCCGACCCTCTCCCACAGGGAGAGGGCGAAAACCGCACCGGGCGCTGGCTAACGGCTCAGAACGTCCACGAAACGCTGCCCACGATGCTGCGTTCTGCGCCAAAGTAGCAGTAGGAAAGCGAGTTACACGCCGCCACGTACCGCTTGTCCGTCAGGTTGTTGACGTTCAGCTGCGCGCTGACCCCCATCAGCCCAATCTTTGACAGGTCGTACCCCACCACCATATCCATCAGCGTATACGACGGCAGCGTATGGGTGTTCTGACGATCGCTGGTGACGCCGTTCACATAGCGTACGCCCGAACCCACGGTCAGGCCGTCAAGCGGACCCGTTTTGACGTCGTAGCTCAACCAGGCGCTGGCCATGTTACGCGGGGCATAAACCGCGCGTTTGCCCTGCTCTTCCGGGCTACTTTTCTTATAGCGAATGTCGGTATAGGTATACGCGGCCTGCATGCGCAGGCTGTCCGTCAACTGTCCAATCGCTTCCAGCTCAACCCCTTCGGACTCAATTTCGCCGATCGAACGGTACGGATCGGTTGGCTCCTCCTTGGTTGCGATGTTCTTCTGATTGATACGGAACACCGCGGCGCTGAACTGGCTGTTCATCCCCTCAGGCTCATATTTCACCCCGGCTTCCCACTGCTTGCCCTTCATCGGCTCCAGGATATTGCCCTGCTCGTCTGCAAAGCTGGTCGGCGTAAAGGCGGTTGAGTAGCTCACGTAGGGTGCCACGCCGTTATCAAACAGATACAGCAGCGCCGCGCGACTGCTGACGTTGTGCTTATCCAGATCGCTGCGGGTATGGTTAAAGCTGTCGATATTCGACACGCTGACCCGGTCGTAACGCCCGCCTAGCGTCAGACGCCAGCGATCCAGGGACATCTGATCCTGCAGGTAATACCCCGTCTGGCGCAGCTTGTGCTTTTCCTGGCTGTACTGCGTAATGTAATCCGGCTTCGCGCCGTAGACCGGATTGAAGGCGTCGATCGGCGGAAATCCGCCGTAATAACCCGTCACGTTATTCGTGCGATCCTGGTAGTCCATCCCGATCAGCACGCGGTGGTTCACCGCCCAGGTGTCAAAGCTGCCGTCGATCTGGTTATCCAGCGTGATGGCATTCATCTTCTCGTCGGATCCCGAATAGCCGCGGTTAAGCTCGGTTTCATTCAACCAGCCTGAGGCATAAACCTGGTTCAATTCCACTTTGGTATGCGCATAGCGCAGCTTCTGACGCACCGACCAGCCGCTGTCAAACATGTGCTCAATGTTGTAGCCCACCATGTTTTCACGACGATCATATTTGTCATAAGCATCCTCGCCTTCAAAGAAGGTGTTGGAGATTTTCTTGCCGTAGTGCGGTACGACGGTCCCTTCATACGGCAGGCCCGAGTGGCTGCCGCCTTCCGGATCGCGGTGCAGATAGGCCATCAGTTCCAGACGGGTATTGTCAGTGATGCGCCAGGTCAGGCTCGGCATCAGCGCGTAACGCTCTTCCTTCAGCGGATCGAATTGGGAATCGGCGTAGCGGGTCATCCCGCTGAGGCGCACCGCCACGCGGTCGTTATCGTCAACCGCACCGGTGACGTCGAACATCGCCCCGCGCTGGTTATTGTTCCCGGCGAACAGCTTGATCTCCCCGCCCGGATCGAACGACGGTTTACGGGACGTAAGAGCCACAATCCCACCCGGCGATGAGCGCCCGTACAGTACGGAGGCCGGGCCGCGCACCACTTCTACGCTCTCAAGGAACCAAGGATCGATCACCAGCGAGCTGTGGGAGTTGGTGTCTCCCATCATCTTCAGGCCATCGAGATAGATGTTATCCAGGCTGCCGTCGGAGAAGCCGCGCAGCACGATATAGTCGAAGCGGTTTGAGGCACCGATCTGATTACTGTAGACCCCCGGCGTGTAGCTCACCGCCTGACGCACGCTGGTTGCGCCCTGCTCCTCGAACTGCTCGCGCGTAACGATAGAGACCGACTGCGGGGTTTCGATATCAGGGGTTTCAAGCTTAGTGGCCGCAGACTGCATCTGCGACGTCACCACCACGGTATCCGTTTTTTGGGCATCCTGCGCCAGCGCAGGAAAAACGGCACTTCCGGTAACCCATCCCACCAGCAGTGCCAGACGCGTTTTAGCAAACATAACTCTCTCCAGAGATAATTCTTATTGTTAATAAGAATTATTACCTTTTTGAGAGAGCAAACGGCTATGCGTGCCGCCAGGTTACCTATGCGCGATGACAAACCGCACGGGAAACGTTAGCAGGAAAGGGAAAAGTGCATTACTGCGTTTTACGTACCTCACCGGGCGAAATACCGTAGCGGCGACGATATGCTGTAGAGAAATTTGTGGCATGCTGGTAGCCGCACATCCACGCCACCTGCTGTACGCTATAGCCTTCCAGCAGATAGCGCCGGGCCAGCGCGAGCCGACAGTCGCGGAGATAATCAAACAGCGTGCAGCCATAGCGCTGGCGGAACTTGCTGCGCAGGCTGCTTTGGCTCATTGCCGCGAGGGCGGCCAGTTCGGCAAGGGAGTGATTCTGGTCAGGCGACTGTTCCAGCATGCACCGTACGCGTTCCAGACGCGCATGCTCCGGTCGACAGGGACGGTGTTGCTGGTACTGATTCAGGCCATGGCCAAGCAGCTGATACATCAGCCCCTCCAGCAGCAGTCTGCGTGATAACGCGCATACGCCCTGCTGCTGTGCATGCTGAATGCCGGAGAGCACGAATCCGGGAACATGCCAGACAACGGCAGGCGCATTCCGGCTTTGCCACTCCAGCAGCAATGTTTCCAGCAGGCTTTCACGCCTGGCGTCATTGGGGTACACGCCAAACGAGAGCGTCTTCAGGGTACTGTCCGCATCGTGCCGCGCGCTCATAATCTGCTCCTCACTGAGGCAGGCGCTGAAGGCCATACCCGACCGCACTACATACTCGTTACCGCGGAGCGTTAGCGTGACGCACCCTTCCAGCACGACCAGCATATAGAGCGGGCTGCTGTGGCGAGAGGTCGTTTCGTAAGGCTGTAACACGCGAACGTCGGAGTGGGTCAGGGAAATGCCCGAGGAGAGCGTCATCTCTTCCACGTCCCCCTGGAGAACGGGACTGCGGGTGGCGACTGCATCTTTTAGCTGGGGAAAACGATAGTCGATGCCATAGCGCTCGCCGAATAGCTGAAAATCCTCAACAAAAAACAGGCGTTTCGCTGATGTATTTTCACTCTGGAGCATAATGCCACGCCTGCATGGGGAAAAGGACAGGTCAAACAGTACCATTCACCGGGGATGGCGGCAATCTCTGGGCTTAACGGGATTACGCACCCGTATGAGTCGAAAGATTATTACTGCCCATAAGGAAGAAAATATCCCCTTTTCATTTTCGTACCCGTTGAAAATGAGAGAAATAAAAAATTAAGAATGAGATGAATTATTACCGGATGGTTATTTCTCTTTCATAATTAAATTAACGCAACCAACGAGGAGGTATTTATGACGATTCGCAATAATCGGACAGAAATTTCACTGGCTCTTGGTGAAGCGGTATTAGACATCGTCCAGAAAGGACATGAAGTGTCGCGAGAAAATCTGGCGCAGGCGATGAAAATAAAAGCGGAAAAAGAGCGCGATGACGAACGACTTCTGAACTACTGGAAGGCGTGTAATATGCTGGTCTAAACGAGGCGGCGTTGAGCCTCACTCAACGCCGCCCTCCGCTACTCGTCGAAGTACCAGTATCCCTGGTTAATCAGGCCGGTAAGCTCCTCGACAAACGCTGGGTTATTCAGCGCATCGCCCAGCTCAGTCTGGCCGAGTTCGGTGTAGCGGCACAGCGCATCCGCCGCCTTCGCGTCTGCCGTCTCCAGCTGCTCGCTGTTGATAAAGAAGCTGCCGTTAACGTTCAGCACGCGCAGGCCGCTCAGGCGAGACAGCGTTTCGCCGCCCTGCAGCGCGTCCAGCACCTCTTCCGGCGCATACGGCGGCTCGGCGGCGGCGATATCCAGCTCGTGGCGCGGCGTGGAGACAAAGCTGCCGAACCACTTCGTGAAATCATCTGGTTTGCTAATCATGTCGATCATCATCTGACGAATGCGATCGAGCTCGTACTGCTCCACGCGGCCAGGGTGCTCGCGGCAGGTTAGATCCGGATCGCTGTAGTGCTCTCCGCCCAGATCGTTTTCCAGCGCGTAATCGGCGAAGCTGCTGATCAGATCGCGGCCGTTTGGCCCGCGGAAGCCGACGGAGTAATTTAGCGCGGTCTCATAGGTAAAGCCGTCGTGCGGGAATCCAGGCGGGATGTAGAGGATATCCCCCGGGGCCAGATCTTCGTCGATGATCGGCTCGAACGGATCCACATGCAGCAGCGCCGGGTGTGGGCAGAACTGACGCATCGGCAGCTTGTCGCCCACGCGCCAGCGGCGGCTGCCCATCCCCTGAATGATAAACACGTCGTACTGATCGATATGCGGACCCACGCCGCCGCCCGGCACGGAGAAGGAGATCATCAGGTCATCCAGACGCCAGTCCGGCAGGACGCGGAACGGACGCACCAGCTCCGCCGCGGGCATATGCCAGTGGTTCACCGCCTGCGCCAGCAGCGACCAGCCGGTTTCGCCCAGATCGTCAAAGTGCTCAAACGGACCATTGCTGGCCTGCCATTTGCCGTTGAAATGACTCACCAGGCGGCTATCAACTTCCGGCTCCATCGCCAGGCCTGCCAGCTCGTCCGGGGTAATCGGGTCGACAAAATTCGGGAAGGCATTTTTCAGCACAACGGGTTTTTTTTGCCAGTATTTTTCGAGAAATTCCGGCCAGTTCAGGTTCAGTTGATACGCCATGGATAGCACCAGTGAGAGGGGAAACAGGCGCGATTATAGGCAAGAAGGCAGAGGGGGAACTTGTCATGGGTCAAACGAGGACGTGTAGGTCGGGTAAGGCGAAGCCGCCACCCGACACGTACACGGCGATAAAACCTTAATCCAGCTTCAGCTCGTCATAATGGGTAATCAGTTTACCCACGATGCCGTAGTCCAACGCTTCTGCCGGAGACATCCAGAAGTTGCGGTCGGTGTCTTTTTTCACTTTTTCCAGCGGCTGGCCGGTGGCATCAGCGATCAGCTTGTTCACGCGATCCAGCATGCGGATGATCTCGCGCGCTTCGATCTCAATATCCGTCGCCTGACCGCGCACGCCGCCCAGCGGCTGGTGGATCATAAAGCGGGTATTTGGCAGCGAGTAGCGGTGCTCTTTCTTCGCCGCCAGGAAGATGGTGATCCCGGCGCTCGCCACCCAGCCGGTGCCGATGACGTGCACTTCCGGGCGGATGAATTTGATGAAGTCGTGGATGGTATCGCCCGCTTCCACGTGGCCGCCCTGGCTGTTGATGTACAGCTTGATCGGATCGTTGCTGACGCTTTGCAGCAGGATCATCTGGGTGATCACTTTCTGCGCCAGCTCTTGGTTGATCTCACCGGAGATCACAATCGAACGGGACTCCAGCAGTTTTTGCTGCAGAGCGCCCGCGCCGTTTGACCCTTCCGCTTTATCCTTGTCGCTTTCTTTCAGTGTGTAGTGCATTGTTATTTCCTCAGCTTGTAGCGCTCAAAACCAGAGTGTAGCCTGTTTTACCGATCAAAGTCCTCACAGACAAATAACGAGGGAGCATATGAATATTGCCCATGTCGCACTCTGGACCCGCAGCCTCGAGGCGCAGGTTCAGTTCTGGGAAACGGTTTTTAATGGCCGCAGTAACGAACGCTACGTCAGTAAAAATCGTCCCGGTTTCGAATCTCACTTTATTACGCTGGATAACGGGCCGACCATTGAGCTGATGACGCTGCCGGATCTGCCCGACGCCCCTGCCCACCCGGAGTTTATCGGCTGGGCGCATATCGCCATCAACGTCGGCAGCAAAGCGCAGGTCGACGGCATGGCCGAGCGGGCACAGGCAAACGGCACGCTGCTCAGCGCCCCGCGCATGACCGGGGACGGCTTCTATGAAGCAGTGATCGCGGATCCGGACGGCAATCGCATCGAGCTTGTTGGGGCATAAAATCAGCTTTTCGTTGCTTAACCGCCCCGGTCACGTATCGCTATACTTCATCTTCATACGGTTATCATATTGTGAAATGATAATGATAGTTAATGTGTTAAGATGAAAGTCAGCATAAACAGTCTCTTACGTAAGCGTCGGGACTGTTTGCATCCTCGACATGTCAATCAGCACCGGGGCGGTGAATGGAACACATTGTGTATGTGGTAGATGACGATGACGCAGTCAGACAGTCCGTAATCGGGCTGCTGGACTCGGCGGACCTGAACGCCGTCGGCTTTTCATCGGCAGAAGCGTTTCTTCAACACCGGTTTGAGGATCTGCCGTCGTGCGTGGTTCTCGATATGCAAATGCCCACCATCTCGGGCTTTGAGGTGGCTGATGCCCTAAAGGATAGCGGGCGCGAGATCCCGATTATTTTTCTTACCGGCCACGGCACTATCCCGATGTCGGTGCGCGCCATTAAAGGCGGCGCGTACGAATTTCTCACCAAGCCCGTCGAATCCACCGCGCTGATCGACGCCATCGAGTCCGCGCTTCAGCTGGCGGAACACAACGCCGAGCGCAATAAAGAGCACTACGCCCTGAAGCAGCGCCATCTGTCCCTCACCCCGCGTGAACACGAGGTGCTGACGCTGGCGATAAGTGGCATGCTGAACAAGCAGATTGCCGCCGAGCTTGGCGTCAGCGAGATCACGGTTAAGGTGCACCGTCGCCGCGTGATGGAGAAAATGCAGGTGCGCTCCGTGGCGGAGCTGGTCAGGGCCGTTGAGCGCCTGACCTAAAGCCTGTCTGCGGAGTAAACTTTACCCTTCCTGTGCCGCCAGCGGCAGCGCAAACGCAAACACCGTGCCGAACGGCTCCCGGCGGCGCGCGCTCAGCTTCCCGCAGTGGCGCTCGATGATGCTGGCGCTGATGGTCAGCCCCATCCCCATCCCCTGCGCTTTGGTGGAGTAGAACGAGTCAAAAATCTGCTCCAGCCGTTCGGGCTCAATGCCGCTCCCGGTATCGGCGATCTCGACGATCACTTTCCCGTCCGCGTTGGCGGTGCTGAGGGTAATGGTGCTGGCGCGATCCTTGACCTCGGCCATCGCCTCTACCGCATTCATCACCAGATTCAACAGCACCTGCTGGATCTGCACGCTGTCGCCGGTGATAAAGCTGTCCTGCGCCCTTAACAGATAATCAACGCTAATGTGTCGCTGCTCCAGCTCGCTGCGCGAAAGCGTGATGATATGGTGGATCAGGTAGTGCATGTCGATGCGCGAGAAGGTGGGGTCCTGCTTGCGCGTCAGGGACTGGATGCTGCGAATGATCTCCCCCGCCCGCGCGCCTTCCGCGGCGATCTCCTCCAGCCCTTCGCGGACTTTATCCAGCCGGGCGGGCTCGCGGTTGAGCCAGCGCAGGCTCGCCCCGGCGTTCGAGACGATCGACATCAGCGGCTGGTTGATCTCGTGGGCGATGGAGGAGGTCAGCTGCCCGACGGTGGTGGCCCGGGACACCCGTGCCAGATCCGCCTGCGCGACCCGCATGGCATCCTCCGCGGCGCGCTGGCTGGTGATATCGGTGATGATGCCGTAATACTCGTTCACCTCGCTGCCCACGCCCACCGGATCGCCAATCCCGAGGATGTAGCGGGTTGAGCCGTCGGTACGCTTAACGCGAAACTCCGCCCGCATGGAGAGCCCGTCGCGCACGCTCCGGGTGACGATGGCGCTGATGCGGGCGTAATCGTCCTCATGAACGAAGGTCAAAAACTCCGCCATGGAGATCATCTTTTGCTGCTCGGGCAGGCCGAGAATGCGGGCGTACTCTTCCGAGACAAACATCAGATCCTGCTCCAGCTCCCAGCGCCAGCTGCCGGTGTGGCTGATCTGCTCGCCGAGCATCAGCGAGGTCTGGCTGGATCGCAGCTCTTTCTCCACCCGTCGGCGCTGGATGTTCTCCGCCAGCAGCTCGGCGTACAGCCGCGCCGTCTCCAGGGATACCGCGGCCTGCGCGCCCAGCAGGCTCACCACGCGCGAATGCTCGGCGGTGAAGACCTCCGGCATCAGGCGGTTTTCCAGGTACAGCACACCCACCAGCCGTGCCTGTTTGAACATCGGGACGCACATGACCGCCGCCCCCGAGGTCACCAGATAGGGGTCCTGACTGAAGGGATGGAACTCCTCCGGCCTGCCGGTGCGGATCTCCTGCCCGGTGCGGATCACCGCCGCCAGCACCGACAGCGGCAGGTCGGTCGCCGTCGGCACATCTTTCAGGATCCGCACCCGCACGCCCTCGGTGCTGGTCCAGGCGCTGGCCTCGATCTCCGGGATGAGGCTCTCGCTCACGCGCAGCAGCAGGCCGCGCTGCGCCCCGGCGCGTTCGAGCAGGATGGTCATCAGGTTTTCGATTAAGCGCTCAAGGTTAATCTCTTCCGAGAGCGCGCGGGAGGCTTTGATGACGCTTTGCAGATCGCGGATGGTCTCGTTCTGGGCGAAGGCCACCGTGTCGTAGGCGCTGGCCTGCCCGGAGGCCAGCAGGTGCGGGAAATCCTGCTCCAGCTGGCGTACCTTGGCCTGCGCGCCCGCGCGTCCCCAGGCGGCAATCGCGCCGCGGAAGTGCGCGTCCGAGGCGGTCGGGTAGCCGCAGGCCAGCGCAAAGCGCCCCGCCAGCTCGTGGGCCAGGGCGTTAATCGGGTTAAACCCGCCCTCGCGTGAGAGCCGGACCGCCTTCTCATACTGCTCGAGCGCAATGCTGTTCATCCCGTCCAGACGCACGATTTCGGCGTAGATCAGCGCCTCTTTATCCGCGAACGTGCCGGGATTAATGCGCGCCCAGAGGGCAATTTTGTCGTAGTGGGCGTGAATGCTGCGGCGGTGATTCGCCGAGAAGGTCTCCGGCGTCAGCTGACGGGAGAGCGCCAGAGCGCTGTAAAGATGGTAGTCCAGCAGATGGATGTGCCCCGGCGCAGACCACGCGTACCAGCCCGCCATCTCGAGATCCGCCTGCGCGTCGGCATACTCCCCGCAGGTAAAGTGCGCCATGCCGCGGTAGAGCCAGTACCAGAACAGCATGGTGGCGTTCTTCTCCGGCGCCTGCTCCGGCGACGCGGGAAGCAGCGCCTCGGGCAATACCTGCGACGCGGTCCAGGTGCCGATGACCGGCGTGCGCAGGAACTCAACGTAGCCGCGCTGAACCATCAAAATGGTTTCCACGTCCTGGAAGTGGGTTTTACGCACGAACGCCAGGCCGCGATCGATGCTGGTCAGCACCCCGTCCAGGTGGTCGCCCCGCGAGAGGAAGTTAATCACCTGGTGGCAGGCCGCAAAGCAGGCCATCGTCATATCCCCGTGGGTCACCGCCGAGGTGAAGCAGGCCTTCGCGCACTCGATGGTAAACGATAAAGGCTGGGTCCAGACGCTGAGCTGGTCGAGCGGCAGCAGGGTTTTGGCTTCGAAGGCATCGTAGCCGTGGCGATTGACCAGCTCGCGGGCCAGGGTGCCGTACTGGAACCCGAGGCGGTACTCGGCGTAGCGGTGGCCCATCAGCACGCCAAACCAGGCCATCGCCGTGGTGGACGCGCCGGTAATGCCGTGGTCGAGGGTCAGGTGCATCATGCGGCAGAGCAGTAAGAAATGCAGGCGCGGGCAGATGAAGCTGGCGCAAATGCTGGCGCTGTAGAGCAGGTTCATCACCGCTTCGGTTTCCGGGTTATCCATCCGCGACAGCTGGGCAAACAGGTTTTGCGGCGCGTCGGCCGTGCGGTTGCAAAACAGCGCCCAGGCCTCGTCGCAGTCGGCATCTTCCGGATGGCGGCTAATCTGGATCCCGAAAATCCCCAGCCAGCAGAGCGCCGCCTCCAGCGCCAGACGGCTATCCGACTGGCGAATGTACACCTCCACCAGCAGGTTGGCCGCCAGCGCCTTTTCGGTCAGCCCGCCGGGGCAGCCAAGAATGGCGTCACACAGCTCTCGGGTGCGCTCCAGATGCCCCAGCGCAAACTCGCAGCCCGCCTCTTCGATATCGAGCATAAAGTCTGATACCGTCCCGGCGTTGCCCAGCGCTCTGGCGGTCTGGATATAGCCGAGCGCCGAAAGGTAATCTCCCGAACGCTTCGCGCGTCGCGCGGCCAGCAGGCTCAGCTCGCGGAACATCTGGCGCTGCGGCGCGGGCTGGATGCTGTCCAGCGCGGCCGTGACGTGGTGAACGGCGCGGAACAGCAGCTCGTTCCCCGCCGCCTGACGCGCGGCGTCGGCCAGCAGGCTGGCGGTGGTCAGGTGAATATGGCTTTTCTCATGCCGATCCAGCAGCGCAAAGGCCGCCTCCTGCACCCGGTCGTGGGTGAAGGCATACTTTTTTTCCGTCAGCACGATGAGCTGGGCCATCACCGCCGGGTGTAGCGCATAGCGCATTTCCGCCATCGACAGCCCAACCACGCGGCAGATCATCTCCATCTCGCCCGTGCCGCCGAGGCAGGCGATACTGCCCAGCAGGCGGCGCGTCTCGTCGGGCAGCTCTTCGAGCTGCTCCAGCACCAGAGTGACGACGTTTTCGGTGTAATGCCTGGCGCGGATCGCCTGCAGATCGTAGTGCCACTTGTCCTGATATTTGTTGTGCACCACCAGGCCGTCATCGACGATGCGGCGGAAAAACTCATGCACAAAGAGCGGGTTGCCGCCCGTCTTCTCGTGGATCAGCGTGGCGAGGTCGGTCGTCGCCGCGCTGCGGGTGCGAAATACCGTCGCCAGCCAGCGCGCTACCGCTTTCACGGAAAGCGCCTGCGGGACAATCTCGCTCGCGTTTTGCGCCGCCTCCGGCAGGCCTGCCAGCAGCGCCTGCAGGGCGGCGTCGGACACGGAACTGATATCCCGGTGGGCCGTAACCACCAGCAGCGGAACCGCGCCGCAGTTCATCAGCAGATATTTGAGCGTATGCAGGCTGGCGGCGTCGCTCCACTGGAGATCGTCGAGCACCAGCACAAGCGGACAGCCCTGCGAGGCAAAGGTTTTTACCAGCGCCAGCACCATATGGCTAAAACGCGCCCGGGCATCAATGGAAAACGTATCCGCCGAGAAGCGCGGCTTGCTCTCCAGCAGCAGGCCCAGCTCGGGCACCAGGCTAACGGCCAGCGCCTCGTGCCCCTCCAGGGCGCGAGACAGGCGGATTTTCCACTTCGCCACGTCCTCTGCGGGCAGCCCCAGCAGGTGCAGCGTCAGGGTACGGAACGCGGAGCTTAATACGCCGTAGGGCAGCGACGGTGAAAACTGGTCGACTTTGCCCACCGCCAGCAGCACCGTGCGCTGCTGCAGCGTTTTGAGCGCCGTCGCGATGATCGACGATTTGCCGATCCCCGACGGTCCGCCGATCGTCACCAGCTCCGGCACCAGGTTCTGCCCCACCCGCTCAAACGCGGCAATGACGTCGTTCGCCTGCGGATGGGTCGCGAACAGGGAGTCCGCCAGATGGATCGCCGGGGTGCGATCCTGCTGGCCGGGGGTAAAGGCGACGATCTCACCCTCGCAGGTCAGCGTTGCCTGGCAGCGGCGGAGGTCGGCAATCAGCCCGTCGACCGTCTGGTAGCGGTTATCGGGGTGCTTTTCCAGCAGCTTCAGGATGATGGTCGACAGCATTTCCGGCACGTCCGGGCGGATCGCGTCCGGGGCCAGCGGCGCCGAGGCAATATGGTAGTGCGCCCAGTTGGCCCGATCGTCCTCCCCCAGTTCAAACGGCAGGCGTCCGGTCAGGAGTTCATACAGCACCATGCCGAGGCTGTAGAGATCGCTGCGGCCGTCGACGGGGCGCTGGGTGCGGGTGGTGTGCTCCGGCGACATATACGCGGGCGTACCGCCTGAAACGGCAAGCCGGGTCTGGGTGATGGCATCGGAGAGGCTGCTGGAAAGGCCAAAGCTGCCCAGACGGCAGGTAGCATCGTGCTGAACAAAAATACTGCCGGGTTTGATATCGCCGTGGATCAGGTTTTGCAGATGCATCTGGCGCAGGGGAACGCAGATCTGGATCGCCATTTCGATAAAGCGCGCGATGCCCGAGATCGCCCTGCCCGCGCGCCGCGCCAGCAGCTCAAGCGCAAACGGGGCATACACCAGCGCGAAGCGCCCCCGGTACTGGGTGGAAGCAACGGCGCGGATGGCCCAACTGTCCTGCAGCACGTCGCGCAGCGCAAACTCGTTTTTGAGCAGCCGGGTGGCCCGCTCTTCCTCTTCGTCGCTGACCGCGGTGGCGATAATGAACGAGCCGCCGGAATGGGGATGTCGCGCGTGCATCCAGGCGATACCGCCCTCCTGCGCCAGCACGGTAAAAATCACATCCTCTTTAAGGACAAAAACCCGCCCCTGGTGAAGATTCCCCTGGGCGGGCCAGAATGCAGGCTGCTCGTGTTCGTTCATCCGCGATCCTTATTGTCGGCGGGCCAGCTCCCGCTGAAGATGATCCAGCAGAATATCGATGTTAATGGGCTTACGCAAAAATGCAGCGGCGCCCAGATTAAGAGCGTACCGCTGCATATTTTCATCAGCATGACCGGAGATAAAGATCACGGGCGGAGGCGGTACGGCCAGCAGCCGCAGCTTGTCAAACAGCTCCAGGCCGCTCATGCCCCGCAGCTTGATATCGGCGATCACCAGCGCCGCGCCGGACAGGGCGAGCGGATGGCTCAGAAACACCTCTGCCGAATCAAACGTATCGGTCGAATAGCCTTCCGACTCCAGGAGATTACTCAGCCCGCTGCGGACGGAACGTTCGTCATCAATGATGGCAATGCGCCACGGCAGCGTCATGCTGTCTTTCCTCTGGTAAATCATTAAACGTCGCGATCGTCCTTCGCGGGCGCAGGAGGCGCCGTGCCGCTGATTTTCGGTACGCATTCGTGACGAAACCAGGCGAGGGTAAGCGGTTCGCGACTCAGTAAACGCCGTCCCACCGGAATGAGCTGTTCGCCCACCAGCATGCCAAACAGGCCAAGCAGGGCGACAACCGGCGGCGCCGGGGAATGGACGTCGAGAAGAGCGTAAATTACCCCAGCAACCACGCCGCACACCAGCGAAATTATCCATGCTTTCATGACGACGCTCCCGTCTGCGAGTTGGCCTGCGGAACGGTCACCTGAGGCGGCGGCGCGCCGTCGCGGGATAACAGATGCCGCGTCGCCTGTTCACCCGCCAGCATCCCCAGTAGGCCAATCAGCGCCAGCGCGGGCGGTGCGGGAGAGCGCACCTTCAGTACGGCATACATCAGGCCAATCAACACGCCTGCGGCAAGGGATATCAGCCCAGTACTCATTGTGAACTCCAGAGAAAGAGGCAGCGGCGAGCCGGATGAGGGACCAGCCCGCCAGCGGGACTTAGCGAGCCGGAACCGGCGCTAAGGTGCGGTGCTCGCTCTTCTGGCGAGACGGCGCTTTGTGCACCATGGTGTAGGCGTAATCCACGCCCATGCCGTACGCGCCGGAGTGCTCGCGCACGATATCCATCACCGCGGTGTAGGTCTCTTTACGTGCCCAGTCGCGCTGCCACTCCAGCATCACCTGCTGCCAGGTCACCGGGATCACGCCCGCCTGGATCATACGCTGCATCGCGTAGTCGTGGGCTTCTTTGGAGGTGCCGCCAGACGCGTCCGCCACCATATAAATTTCGTAATCGCCTTCCAGCATCGCGCACAGGGCGAAGCTGTTGTTGCACACTTCGGTCCACAGGCCGGCAACCACCACCTTCTTCTTGCCGTTGGCCTTCAGCGCGTCGCGCACCTTCTGGTCGTCCCAGGAGTTCATGGAGGTACGCTCCAGAATGTCCTGGCCCGGGAACACGTCCAGCAGCTCCGGATAGGTGTTACCGGAGAAGCTTTCGGTCTCTACGGTGGTGATGATGGTCGGGATGTTGAACACTTTGGCCGCTTTCGCCAGCGCCACGGTGTTGTTTTTCAGCACCTGGCGGTCAATAGACTGCACGCCAAACGCCATCTGTGGCTGGTGATCGATAAAGATGATCTGACAGTTCGCAGGGGTTAACACTTCGAGCTTTGAAGAGGTCATAGCATTTTCCAGTGGTTAAGGGTGAAATCGCCGCGAGCGCCGCGACGATAAAATCACCCTCATCCTGCGGTTTTCCGTCTTTGCGCGTAATTATCTCTTCGTATAGTTAACCTTAGGTATAGTTATACTTTGGTATACCTATCCTATTGTATAACTGGATCTTTGCCGAAACCGGTTCCCATAATCCTGACCATTCCCCTCTCAGTCAGGAGCAGTTATGGTTACCCTCGGTAAAGCCGATCTCATTCTGGTTAACGGCCAGTTTCACACCGTCGATCGCGAGAACCCCGTGGCGGAAGCCGTTGCCGTGCGCGACGGAAAATTTCTGGAAGTGGGTACCGTCGCCGAGGTGATGCAACACCACTGTGACGGCACCAAAGTGGTCGACTTAAAAGGCCACACCGCCATCCCCGGCCTGAACGACTCGCACCTGCACCTGATCCGCGGCGGGCTGAACTACAACCTCGAGCTGCGCTGGGAAGGCGTACCGTCCCTGGCCGACGCCCTGCGGATGCTGAAAGAGCAGGCCCTGCGCACACCGTCGCCCCAGTGGGTGCGCGTGGTGGGCGGCTGGACCGAGTTCCAGTTTGCCGAGCGCCGCATGCCGACCCTCGACGAAATTAACGACGCCGCGCCGGACACCCCGGTCTTCATCCTGCACCTGTACGACCGCGCCCTGCTCAACCGCGCCGCGCTGAAGGTAGTCGGCTACACCAAAGACACGCCAAACCCGCCGGGCGGGGAGATCCAGCGCGATGCCAACGGCAACCCGACCGGGATGCTGATTGCCCGTCCGAACGCCATGATCCTCTACGCCACGCTGGCCAAAGGGCCGAAGCTGCCGCTGGAGCAGCAGGTCAACTCCACCCGCCAGTTCATGCGCGAGCTGAACCGCCTGGGGCTGACCAGCGCCATCGACGCGGGCGGCGGCTTCCAGAACTACCCGGAAGATTACGAGGTGATTGCCGAGCTGCACGAGAAAAAGCAGATGACCATCCGCATCGCCTACAACCTGTTTACCCAGCGTCCCGGCCACGAGCTGGAAGACTTTGAAAAATGGACCGACATGCTCACGCCGGGCCAGGGCAGCGACTTCTTCCGCCACAACGGCGCGGGCGAGATGCTGGTCTTCTCCGCCGCCGATTTTGAAGACTTCCTCGAACCGCGCCCGGACCTCGCGCCGGGCATGGAAGACGAGCTGGAGCGCGTGGTGCGCCACCTGGTGGAGCACCGCTGGCCGTTCCGCCTGCATGCCACCTACAACGAATCCATCAGCCGCATGCTGGGCGTCTTCGAGAAGGTGAACCGCGACATTCCGTTCAACGGCCTGCACTGGTTCTTCGACCATGCGGAAACCGTCACCCAGGCCAACATCGACCGCATCAAAGCGCTCGGCGGCGGCATTGCCGTGCAGCACCGCATGGCCTTCCAGGGCGAATACTTTGCCGAGCGCTACGGCATCGAAGCCACCCGACACACGCCGCCGGTGGCGAAAATGCTCGAGACCGGCGTGCCGGTGGGCTTAGGAACGGATGCCACCCGCGTGGCGAGCTACAACCCGTGGACCGCGCTCTACTGGCTGGTCTCCGGCCGCACCGTCGGCGGGATGCAGATGTACGATCACAGCGCCCGTCTGGATCGCGATACCGCCCTGATGCTCTGGACCCAGGGCAGCGCGTGGTTCTCCAGCGAGCAGAACCAGAAGGGGCAGATCAAGGTCGGCCAGCTTGCCGACCTGGCCGTGCTGAGCAAAGACTACTTCCGCGTGCCGGAAGAGGAGATCAAGGGCATCGAGTCCGTCCTGACGGTGGTGAACGGCGACATCGTCTACGCCGCAGGCAGCTTTGGCCCGCTTTCCCCGCCGGCCATTCCGGTCCTGCCCGAGTGGTCCCCGGTGGTGAAGGTGCCGGGCCACTACCGCAGCGCGCCGCCGCAGGCTGCACGCGTCGGCTTGAGTGTGGTTCACCACTGCAGCGGCCCGTGCGGGGTTCACAGCCACCAGCATGATTTCGCTCGCACCTCAGAGATGCCGGTGTCCGACGATAACGCTTTCTGGGGGGCGCTGGGCTGCAGCTGCTTTGCATTCTGATGAAAAACACCTTTACCCCGCCCCGGGTCGACCTGGGGCTGTTCTTCCTGCGCCTGACCGGCAGCCTGCTGCTGCTGTACGTGCACGGCCTGCCGAAGGTGCTGCACTTCAGCGAAGAGCTGACGCGCATTGAAGATCCGTTCGGCCTCGGGCCTTACGCCAGCCTGATCCCGGCGATTGTTGCCGAGGTGATCTGCCCGCTGTTTATCATTGCGGGCGTCTACACCCGCCTGGCGTGCCTGCCGATTATCGCCGTGCTGCTGGTGGCGATGCTGGCGGTCCACCCGAACTGGTCGATTGCCGAAGGGCAGTTTGGCTGGCTGCTGCTGATTATCTTCACCACCCTTGCCCTCACCGGGCCGGGCCAGTGGCGGCTGCAGCGTAAGGCAGCGGAGAGGTTCGCATGACCCAGGTTAACGACGTTCGCGACGCCCACGTCGAGACGACGCCCGCACCGACGGTTTCGCCCTGGCAGCCGCTGAGCCAGCCGGTGTTCCGCATGCTGTGGATCGCCACGGTGGTCTCTAACGTCGGCTCATGGATGAGCGACGTCGGCATCAACTGGAGCATGCTGACCCTGAGCGCCGACCCGCTGGACATCGCGCTGGTACAGGCGGCCAGCAGCCTGCCGATGTTCCTCTTCGCCCTGCCGTCCGGGGTGATGGCGGACATCGTCGACCGACGTAAATACCTGCTCTTCTCCCAGCTGTGGGTGTTCATCGCCGCCGCCGGGCTGACGGTGCTCTCCTTTACCGGACACGTCACCCCCGCCGTTCTGCTGGTGGCGACGTTCCTGCTGAGCGTGGGCGCGGCGATGAGCTCACCGCCGTTCCAGGCCGTGGTGCCCGATCTGGTGAGCAAGCCCGAGCTGGGCGCCGCCGTGGCGCTGAACTCGCTCGGGGTGAACATCAGCCGGGCGATTGGCCCCGCGCTGGGCGGTTTTCTGCTCTCGCTCGCCGGGCCGTGGATGGTGTTTGCCCTGAACGCGCTCTCCGTGGTCGGCGTGGCGTGGGTGCTGTGGCGCTGGCGTCCGGCCCCGTCCATACAGCGCCTGCCGCCGGAGCACTTCTTCTCGGCGGTGCGCTCCGGGATTCGCTACGTGCACGCCGCGCCGGTGCTGCGCAACGTGCTGGTGCGCACGGTGGCCTTCTTCGTTTTCGGCAGCGCGGGCTGGGCCCTGCTGCCGCTGGTGGCGCGCCGCGAGCTGGGCTTAGGCCCGGCGGGCTACGGCGTGATGCTGGCGTGCATTGGCCTGGGGGCGATTGCCGGGGCCATCCTGCTGCCGCGCCTGCGCCAGCGGCTGAACGCCGACCGCCTGATGGTGGCCGCCAGCCTGACGTTTGCTCTCACCATGCTGGCGCTGGCGTTCGTACGCCACTTCTGGCTGCTCAACCTGTTTGAGTTTTTCACCGGCTTCGCGTGGATTGCGGTGCTTTCAACGCTGAACCTCGGCGCGCAGCGCAGCGCCGCCCGCTGGGTGAAGGCCCGCGCGCTGGCGGTTTACCTGACGGTGTTCTTCGGCTCGATGACCACGGGCAGCGCCATCTGGGGGCAGATCGCGTCGCAGTTCGGCACCCCGACCTCGCTGGTGGTCGCCACGCTGGGGATGGTGCTGGCGAGCGCGACGGTGTTCCGCTGGAAGCTGGGGAAAGATCCGGACCTGAACCTCGACCTGAGCGGCCAGCCGCTCGACGGCGTGGAGATTGACCTGCCGAACGAGCGCGGCCCGGTGCTGGTGTCGCACGAGTACATCATCGACCCGCAGAACACCAGGGCCTTCCTCGAGGCGGTCCACGAGCTGCGCCGGGTGCGCCGCCGCGCCGGGGCGATGAGCTGGGCGGTATACGAGGATATCGAGCGTCCCGGCCTGTTTATCGAGACCTTCCTGATGGGCTCCTGGATTGAGCATCTGCGCCAGCAGGAGCGCCACACCATGAATGACCTCCTGCTGCAGAGCCGCGTTCTGGCTTTTCATCAGGGCACAACATCACCGGCAATTCGCTACCTGGTCGCGCCGGTATAACCCTAACCATCACCTGCACAGGAACACACTATGGCAACGTTTAAGGCAAAAGACGGCACGCAGATTTACTACAAAGATTGCGGCGCGGGCAAACCGGTTCTCTTCAGCCACGGCTGGCCGCTGGACGGCGACATGTGGGACAGCCAGCTGAACTACCTGGCCGAGCGCGGCTTCCGCGCCATCGCCTTTGACCGTCGCGGCTTTGGCCGCTCGGATCAGCCGTGGAACGGCTACGACTACGACACCTTTGCGTCCGACATCAACGATCTGATCACTACCCTGGACCTGCAGGACGTGACGCTGGTGGGCTTTTCCATGGGCGGCGGCGACGTGACGCGCTACATCAACAACTACGGCAGCGCGCGCGTCGCCGGTCTGGCGCTGCTGGGCGCGGTGACGCCAATCTTCGGCAAATCCGACTCCTTCCCGCAGGGTGTGGATCAGAGTGTGTTCGACGGCATTCGTGACGGACTGCGTAAAGATCGCGCCCAGTTCATCAGCGACTTCGCCACCCCGTTCTACGGCATCAACGCCGGGCAGACCGTCTCTGCCGGTGCCCTCACCCAGACGCTGAACATCGCCCTGCTGGCGTCTTTGAAGGGCACCATCGACTGCGTGACCGCGTTCGGCGAAACCGACTTCCGCCCGGATATGGCGAAAATCGACGTGCCGACGCTGGTGATCCACGGCAGCAACGACCAGATCGTGCCGTTTGAAAGCACCGGCAAGCTGGCGGCAGAGATGATTAAAAACGCCACGCTGAAGGTGTACGACAACGCGCCACACGGCTTCGCGCTGACCCACCAGGACCAGCTCAACGAAGACCTGCTGGCGTTTGTGAAGTCGCTGTAAGTCTTTAAATGCGAAGCCTGATGGCGCTTCGCTTATCAGGCCTACAAGGGCTGGTCCTGTAGGCCGGGTAAGGCACAGCCGCCACCCGGCGTTTTCGCAGACGCGTTCCGCTCCGCCAGCAACCGACAAATCTCCGCATGCTTCTCCTCGGTAAAGGTAAAGCGCGACATAAAGCCCATGCGGATCAGCGAGCCTATCGCCGGCAGCAGGCAAATCCCGAAGAACAGCCCCGACAGCACGCCTTCGCTCTGAATTTGCGCCTGCGGCACGTAGCCGATCATCGTCAGGAACACGCCGATGAGCCCGCCGCCCACCGCCACCGACATCTTGCCGGTAAAGGTCTGCCCGGAGAAGGTGATCGCCGCACAGCGCTTGTGGGTGTGGTACTCCGCGTACTCGATGGTGTCGGCAATCATCGACGAGGTGAGGATGTTGGTCATCATCACGAACAGCGTGCTCAGGCCGAGCAGAATAAACAGCATCGTCACCTGCTGATACCCGACAAACCACATCACCACGCGCACCGCCACGTCCAGCCCGCAGAGGATCATAAACAGCTTCCGCTTCTGCATCCGGCGCGTCAGCATCGGGGCGACCAGGCACAGCACCGCCGCCACAATCCCCATCACGCCAATCGCCATTTGCAGGCTGCCGTCGCCCAGGTTGTTGATAAAGAAGTAGATATACAGCCCACCCGCCACGTTGTGGAACACGCAGAAGAAGAACGACAGCAGGACGATAAATAGCGGCTTGTTCTGACGCAGGTTGTGGAAGGTGTCGCGGATGGTCACCTTCTCCGGGCTCGGCGGCACGCGCTCTTTGATCTGCATAAAGCCGTTGAGCATCAGCGGCAGGCCCACCAGCATCATCACCAGCGCCGCCATAAAGTAGCCTTTATCGTTGCTGTACTGGGCAAAGAATGCCGCCAGCTTCGGGAAGAAGATATTGGCGCAGGCAATCCCGGCGTTCACCCCGAGCATCGCCGCCGTCACCGCGCGGGTGCGCTGGGCGGAGTCGTTGGTCATCACCGACGACATCGACCAGAACGGGATATCGGAGATGGCGTACAGCGTCCCCCACAGGATATACGTCACCCCGGCGTAGAGGATTTTGGTGGTCATGTCCGCTTCGATTTTATAGAACGACAGCAGCGTGACGCCGGTGATCAGCAGCGGAGCGATCAGCAAAAAGTGGCGAAACTTGCCGAACCGGCTGTTAATGGTGTCCATAATGCTGGCAAACAGCGGATCGTGAACCGCGTCCCACGCGCGGGCAATCAGGAAGATGGTGCTCGCCGCCAGCGCCGAAATCCCCAGCACGTCGGTGTAAAAATAGTTAATAAACGAACCCACTAAACCAAAGCTAAAACACTGACCTAATCCATAACCAAAATAGGACCACAGCTCGCGAGACGGTATTTTCATTGTCGTTGCCATTGATATATGCCTGCCTGGTTGCCCGGCGGTCGGCCGCCGGGTCGATATTATTAGCCTTGTGCCTTCGGGGCGATCTTGCGCAGCTGCTGCATCAGGGCGATTTCACGGCGCGAGAACGGAATGCCGTTCTCCTCGAACACGTCGTGGAACCAGAGGCGGCAGTAGTCCGTGGACTCCTTCATCACCACCGGCCACGGCAGCCACGTCTGGGTTTTGCCGCGCACCAGCCCCCACTGGTACGGCGCGACCTTCGCCGCGTACATCAGCGGGAGCTGCTCTTCAATGGTGCTGCCCACGTGGCGCGCCAGCCATTCGGTGCAGAACAGCGGGCGACCAAGCGCCTGCAGCTGCTGGATAATCGCCGTCATGCGCCCGGTGTGGGTGTAGGCGTGGAAGCTCACCACGTCCGAGAGCGCCAGTGCGGTCTGGTCCAGCGGATGCTGAAAGAACGTCTCGCCCTCCTCTTCCGGCGGCAGGCGCCACGCGCAGACGGTGAGCGGCTGGGTCGGGTCTTCTTCGCGCACCCACTGGAATGCGAGCTTCATAAGCTTATGGGCGCAGGTCTCCAGCTTCGCGTCGTACTGCACCTCCTGCGTGCCGGTCGCGAAAATGCCGCGGTTGCCCGGCTCGTTATAGAGATCCCACAGCAGCACGCGCTTATCGTCGCGGAACTGGCGGACAACGTCGCGGATATAGCGTTCAATGTCTGCCCAACAGTCGGGATCGCACACCTTATCGCGCCCCGGGCTCGCCGCCGCCTGACTGTTGTGCTTGCCCGGCACGGGCGGCTTTTGCGGGCCAAGGTACGGCTCGTCGCCGGAGAAACCGCAGTCGTCCATCAGGGTCAGCATGGTGCTGAAGCCGCGGCCGTCGGCAATCGTCAAAAACCGGTCGATGCGCGCCATCAGCCCGTCGCGGTCGTGCTCCCAGACGATAAACGGCAGGTTGATGCGCAGGGTGTTATAGCCCGCCTCCGCCGCCCAGCCCAGCTCGCGCTCGATGGTTGCGGCATCGAAGGTCTCTTCCTGCCAGATATCGGTCCAGTTCACCGCCGTCGACGGAAGATAGTTAAACCCGCACAGCCAGCCTTTTTGCTGATACCACGCCTGTGCCTGCTCCCTGCTCCACTGCTCTTTCATTACGCGTCCTCTTACTGATAATATTTAGCTAATAAATATTAGTTGCAGGATAAATGCGCAAATCACGGCGTTTAGAAAAGCGATGCCCCTCACAAAGTTCACGCTTCGATGAATGAGAAACGTGATCGACGGCGCTAAAGCGTGCGGTTAGGGTATGATGCGAAATCGCGAAAGGGAGAGGACGGATGAAGCGAAAAACAAAAGTGACGATGAACGATATTGCGCGGGCGGCAGGCGTGTCGCAGGCTACGGTATCGCTGGTGCTTAACCAGTCCCGCAACATCAAGCTCAGCGACGATACCCGCCAGCGGGTGATTGGCGTCGCCACCGAGCTCGGCTACGACCGCCTCCCCGCCGTTCACGCCCCGCGCAACCAGGAAGAGATCGCCCTGCTGGTGAGCTCCATGCAGAGCTTCGACCCGTTTATCGATGCCATCAGCCAGGCGCGGGAAGCGGCGTGGCGCAACGAGACGTTGCTCACCGTGTACGACTACGGCGACGATATCGAGCTGGCGCTGAACATCATCCGCCAGTTGGAGAAGCGCAACTGCATCGGGATTATTCTCGCGTCTCCGGTCACCACGCTGGTGGACATGACGGCATTCCAGGACTGCACCCGCATTCCGCTGGTGCTGCTTAACCAGCGCGACCCCGGCTCGCCGCTGCTGCCGTCGTTTATCCCGGACGACTACGCCAACGCCTTCCAGGTGACGAAACACCTTATCGCCTGCGGAGCCACGCGCATCGCCCACATCACCGGCGAAAGCTGGATGGAGGCCTCGCGCCAGCGTCTGGCGGGCTACCAGGCGGCGCTGCAGCAGGCCGGATTAGCGTGCGACGACGACCTGGTGCGCCAGACCAACTGGCAGTTCAGCGAGTCCTTTACCGCCACCACTTCCCTGCTGGAACTGGCCGAGCGCCCGGACGCCATCTTCTGCGCCAGCGACTGGCTGGCGATTGGCTGCTACCAGGCGCTGGCGGTGAACGGCGTGCGCATCCCGCAGGACATGCTGCTGGCGGGCTACGACGACCAGAAGATCTCGGAACAGCTCACCCCGCCGCTGACCAGTATCCAGCTGCCTTACAGCGAGCTGGGACGGCTGGCGGTGGAGTACCTGTGCAATCAGGAAGATGCCGCCACGCACGTGACGCTGGCGGGCAGGCTGAAGGTGCGCGCCTCAAGCCTCGTCTGAGGTAAACACCATGCCCGCGTAGGGCTTCTCGCGACACGCCGCCAGCCGCGCGGCGAGGCTGCCCACGTGCAGCTCCAGCTTGTGACCGTCCGGGTCGAGAAAATAGAACGACGCCCCCTCGCTTTTGTTCTGCTTCCAGACGGTGACGCCCGCCTGCTCGAGCCTTTGCGAGAACGCTTCAAAATCCTCTTCCGCCACGGTAAACGCGTAGTGGGTGTAGTCGCTCTTCTGCGGCGGCACATACTGGCGCGCCTCGTCGTACGACAGGCAGACCCACAGATCGCCGCAGGTGAGATAGGCCCCGGTATTCCAGCGGGCGTGCAGCGTCAGGCCCAGCAGCTCGTGCCAGAAGGTGACGCTTTTTTGCAGGTCGCTGACCGCGAGGGTCAGGTGGTTGAGTGATTGCAGCATGACGTGCCCTTTTGTTTTTCGCGCCGGACGTGGTACGGTAAAGAGATGAACATAAACCACGCCGTACTCACCGTAAACCGCTGGTGGCTGCCTTCTTAAAGGCGGCACGGAATAGTTTTCCCCATTTTCAGATAGCCGCCGAAAGGCGGCTTTCTCACATCTCAGACCCCTTTCGGCATTACAACGTTAAGGAGTCTTTATGAACCCGCAGACCATCCTCACCGGCGATCGCCCAACCGGCCCGCTGCACCTCGGCCACTTCGTCGGATCGCTGCGCCAGCGCGTGGCGCTCCAGCACACCCACAACCAGTTTGTGCTGATTGCCGACCTGCAGGGCCTGACCGACAACGGCAGCAACCCGCAGAAGATCCGTGACAACATCCCTGAAGTGCTGGCCGACTACCTCGCCGCAGGCATTGACCCGAACCTGACCACGATCTGCCTGCAGTCCGCCCTGCCCGCCCTCGCCGAGCTGACGATGCTGTATATGAACATCGTCACCGTCGCCCGCGTGGAACGTAACCCGACGGTGAAAAATGAGATTGCGCAGAAGGGCTTCGCCCGCTCGCTGCCGGTCGGGTTTATGGCCTATCCCATCAGCCAGGCGGCAGACATCACCGCGTTTAAGGCCGAGTGCGTGCCCGTCGGCGACGACCAGCTGCCGATGATTGAGCAGACCAACGAGATTGTGCACAAGATGAACAGCCTGCTGCCCGCCCCGGTGCTGCGCCACTGCAAGGCGATGCTGAGCGACACCAGCCGCCTGCCCGGCATCGACGGCAGCGCCAAGATGTCGAAATCGCTGGGCAACACGCTGCACCTTTCGGCCAGCGAAGAGACCATTCACCGTGCGGTCAGCGCCATGTACACCGATCCGAACCACCTGAAGGTGAGCGACCCGGGACAGATTGAGGGGAACGTGGTGTTTACGTATCTCGACGCGTTTCATCCGGACAAGGAGAAAGTGGCGACGATGAAGGCGCACTATCAGGCGGGCGGGCTGGGGGACCGGGCATGTAAGAACGAGCTGGAGGCGTGTTTGCAGGAACTGATTGCGCCGATGCGGGAGCGGAGGGCGATGTATATGCAGGATAAGGGCGAGCTGATGGCGATGCTGAAGCGCGGGACGGAACGGGCACAGGGGGTGACGCAGGTGACGTTGAGAGAGGTGAAGGTGGGGTTGGGGGTGCCGGTGTTTTGAAAGCGGCTTAAATAATAATCCCGGCGCAGGACCGGGATATTTATCAGGCGTTACGCTTAATTACCGGAATATCGCCGGTGTCATTTAATGCTCCCGGAAATGTTTTTAACCATTGTGCGACTTTCTGTTTATTGATATTCACCACGCTCATACCTTCCAGGCATCCCCATAATTCTCTTGTATGTTGTGGCGTAATCACAATGCAGTCTTTCATGGCGCGGATTTTTACCGGCATGCCGTTGATAAAGCCTGCGCGGGTTAACCACTCGCCGCCCAGAAGAAGGTATTTCATGTCTATGCGTGCATACAGTTCGCAACAGGCGGCACTGTCCTGCGGCGTTTCCGCACGGGGATGGACGGGCGCCGCGTTGGGCTGGTTGCCGTGCAGACGGCGGGCGCTGTTTTTGCGTACCAGCTCGCGGTTTTCAATCACGCCGGTGAAAGCGTCTGATTCTGTTTTGCAAACAGTAAACTCTGGCTTAAAATTCGTCGCAGCCATTTTCAACTCCTTGTAAGTTGTTTGTGGTTAGCGGTATGGGGGTGTTGCAGCACCTTCATATCGCGAATTCTTCGTTTAAATTTCTTTGATACTTCCTTTAGCCGTTTGGCGTAATTTCTGGTGACCATTATACAGGGCTGAATATAAATACAGCGGTTTGATGTGGGGGAAATTTGGAATTTGCGAGGGGGATTCAGGAAATAACGGTAGGTATTTTAAATTCGAGAAACGACGACGCTTTGGCCTGAAAATCATTTCATCTCGTCTCCTCCAGATATCTGTTCGTTTGCGAACCTGACACTATTGCCGCATCGGTTGCCTCAACACCCTCCTCTCAGACCTCTCAAAAATTCATCAAACCTATAGATTAACGATTTACATCACCCTGATTTTGTTATGTGATCCTGTTACAGGCTTTAGTAACGCCCTGCCCAGCCAACCGTAACAGGACTTCATCGATGGAATTTTATCAGGCCGATCCGACGCTTGAGAACTACTGGCGTGGTGTGATCCTCTTTGGAAGGAACGTCGCATCTTACAAATTTGCGCTGGCGTCAGCGTTGTATGAAGTGGATAAGACGGGCAGCGATTTGATTACGCTCGACCAGCTTGCCGTGCCGTTCAGCCGCTATCTTTGCGAGCACCTGAAGCATGCGCCAAAACAGATCACTTCCCGCAGCAGTCAATTCCTAGAAACCTGCCTGAAATTCAACAGAGGTGAAATCACCCATGCCCAACTCATTGAAGCGACGGTGCGCCTTGGCTTTAACAACGTAATCGATGCCTTTCACTACGTGAACCAGGGTGAGATCGATAAACGTTTTTTCCTCGATGAGCGCAAAACCAACAACGGGATCCGCCTGACGGATAACTTCTTTTTACTGGGCGAACGCCTGCAGTATAAAAACCTCGCCTTTGAAACCAATGCCCGCTGGAACCTAGTGGAACAGGCCTGGTCGATGGGGATTTCACGTAACCTCGTGGGCGTGGAGTTTGACGAAGATAATCAGCTGCTGTTCACGAGGGTGAACGCACGTCGCGTAGACATAACCAGCTGCCGCGACAGCCTGAATGGTTACCAGAAAGGACGGTGTTTTTACTGCTTTAAACCCATCAGTCTGGTACCGGGAGACGCAGAACTGGCGGACGTCGACCACTTTGTTCCATGGGCTGCCCGCAACGAGATTACCAATGTTAACGGCGTATGGAACTTAGTGTTGGCCTGCAGGTGTTGTAATCGTGGTAAATCAGCGCACCTACCCGCTCTCAGGTACCTGCAGAGGTTACACACCCGCAATGAATATTTTATTCAAAGCAAACTGCCGTTACATGAGACGATTGTTCTACAGACAGGGCAACGTCCTGAAGCACGGAAAAGCTTTCTTCAGCGTAACTGGCAGGCCGCGCTGGGCAAACTTATCCATACCTGGAAACCCAACGCGGAAGGCGAGGCAACGTTTTAATGACACTTCACTACTATCAGAATCACGCACAGGATTTCTTCGATGGCACGGTCAATGTCGATATGACCCCGCTTTACGAGGCCTTCACCCAACATCTGCCTGGCGGTGCCCGGCTTTTGGATGCAGGCTGCGGTTCTGGGCGGGACGCAAAAGCCTTTCATGAGATGGGTTATCTGGTGGATGCTTTTGATGCCTCTTCCGCGATGGTGGAACTGGCAAAGCAACATACCGGGTTACCCGTGCAGCTGATGACGTTTTCAGAGATCGACGGTAAAGCGCAGTACGATGGGATCTGGTGTTGTGCCTCTTTGCTGCATGTCCCCTCTACTGAGTTGCCTGCGGTGATGCAAAAGCTTGCGGATGCGCTTAAGCCTGGCGGCGTCTGGTACGTGTCCTTTAAGTATGGAAACGGTGAACGCGTTCAGGGTGAAAGACGGTTTACGGATCTTGATGAAGAGGGGTTGCGGGAGTTGCTGAAGGCGGTTCCGGGGATGGAGATCGCTTCGCTGTGGGCGACTCAGGATAACCGCCCGGACAGAGATGAGACATGGCTGAATGGGATATTAATTAAATATGCCTCTTTATGAAGTTGCCATGGAAGCGGCAATAATGAATCTACATCGCCCTATTTTTATCAACGGGAAGGTTAACAGTTATAGGACCAACATTAAATGATTAAGAACGAATTGAAGGTGCTTTTAATCCACTGATAATTCATTTGGATTTATAACTCTATATATTGAGCGAACAAACTTAATTGGCAATCTGAATTTTCAAGGAGTTTAATAATGTCTTTGGCATCTGAGGGTGATATTATAAAGGGATTAATCATACCGGTAGCACTGTATTTGATTAAAAAAATCATTGACTGGGCAGGCAAAATATTTGGCCATCCTCAACCTAAGCGGAAGTATCAATTTGATAAAATCCCTGCTGATAAAAAAGTTGAATTCCTATCGCAGATAGACGCCTTAAAGGAAAAAGTATCTACACCACATACCCTTGTTCAGATGAAACTTTTATATGAACAACTTGGAATCTATTTACCTGTATGGCATTGCCATCAGCTAGTTTCATTTATGGCTTATGAAAATATTAGCTCATTGGATGTACGTCTAAGAGGCTTTCTTAAAAACACAACTATTGGGAATTATCCGAAAAAAGGTTTTAGTGTAAACAATAAGGTAGTGCGCAGGTCCTATTCGATATCCATTTTATTCGGTTTATTTTCAGTTGGTATATTTGTTTATGCAGGATGGGACTCTATATCATCTTTCTGGGAAAGCAAGGAAATAGGCTTGTTTTTATTATTTTTAATTATCTACGCATCCGCCATTATTGCTGTTGTAGGATATATTATATCCCAAACTGAAGATATCTATCTTGGTTCTAAATTCGGGTATATATTCGAAGCTTGGCTTTCAAACAATCCTCCGGATAACGATGCTATCAAAGATACTTCTGTAACAACTTCATCTGAAGACCAAGGACCGCAAGGTAAAAATCAGGGAAGTTAATCAGGGTATTGGTCGCTATATCCGTTCGCATGAAGAGGTGCATCGCATCAGCATACGTAGCTATCTGAATGATTTTATGCAAGCGCGCGGAGCTGGCCGCCGCACTTGCCCCGGAGCTGATGAATTATCCCGGGCAACACCCCGCCGTTCAGCACTATGCCATGCAGCACTCACTCGACTGTCTGCGTGAGGCGCTACAGCTCTGGCTGGTCGCTGGTGAAAAAATCAATTATTCAGCGCAGGATAATGACATTTTAATGGCCATCAGATTCAGGCCTGATGCGGCTTCGCGCGATGATAATCTTGAAAAATTCACACCTGCAAAGAGCCTGAATTACACCCGCCGACGCGCAGAACTGGCCGCGCAGTAGTCCTTTCAAAAATTCCCGAAAATCTCGCCTTTTTCCCCTAAAAAAGCCATGCATGCATAAGGTGCATGGTTTTGCATGCGTTTTACCGATACTGGAACCCTCGCCAGCGCCAGCACTGGCGCGCCCTGAGGCAGGTCATGCACCTGCATTAAATGCGCCCCCTTAAGCGGGCAGGCGGGGCGGGGGGGGGCATTGCGCGCGTTACTGTTTGAAAAAAATATATTTTTAGGGTAGTAATACATGCAAGTTCATATAAGGAATGACTTATGCAATATGCCATTGAAAAAATCTACTCATTAAAAAACAATAATTTACAAACTCCATTTGAAATAAACCTCCAGGGTAAAAACTTAATAATTACCGGGAATAATGGGAGCGGCAAAACAGTTTTCCTTCAAAAAATATTCAATTTCTTAAATCAAAGTATTATTACAACAGGAAACGAGCATCAAATTGATGCCATACAAAAAGAATTAGTTTTACAACTTGAAAGACTCGCCAAAGTAAATCCCGGTGATGCACATTATGAGTATCGGAAAAAACAAGTTGCTGAACTCCAATCTAGAATAGAGAGCAGAAATTATTTTAACATTTCTTTTTATGATGAGTCTAAATTAAAAATAAACTATCATGAAAAGAAATCGATTATAAGATTTTATGAAGCTACTCGACAAGCATCCATATCAAGTGATGGACGAATTACAAGCTTAGATACACTGACCAGTGAATATAACAATCATGGTCATCAAAATAACTCAGGGGTTTTTTTCGAAAGATATCTCGTAACAACCTGGAACTACGCACTACTACAAAAGGGGTTAAATAAAATTGAAGAAGCCAGTAAAACCGAGAAATGGATAGGAAAAATAATTGAAGATTTGAGACAGCTTTTTGAAGATAAAACTTTAAACTTAGAATTTGATATTGAATCATTACGTATTTACATAACCCAGGAGGGCAAGGAAAAATATAAATTAGATCAACTCTCGTCAGGGTTCTCATCTATCTTATCAATATATGCTGATTTATTAGTCAGGGTCGAACTTGGCAAAATTGAAAGAGAGTTAATCTCAGGAATAGTACTGATTGATGAAATTGATGCTCATCTTCATGTTACTCTTCAAAAAAAGGTATTTAGTTTCTTTAAATCTTCGTTTCCCAATGTGCAATTTATAATAACGACGCATTCACCCTTTGTAGTGCAATCTGTTTCTGATGCAGTGATATTTAATCTTACAACCCTCGAACAAATGGAAGATTTGTCATTATACTCCTACACATCTATAATTAAAGGGTTATTAGGAGAGAAAAGTTCTTCCCTTATTTTACAAGAAAAAGTAGATGAACTAATAAATTTAATGTCTCGAGATGAATTCAATGATGTTGAATATATAGACATAATGAGTCAACTTGAACCATATATACAAGACATGGATTCTCAGTCACAATCCATAATTATTTCTGCAAAAAATAAATTTATCGAAAAACAGCAGGGATAAATCATGTTTAATATAATTAGAGACATAGAAGGCCCCGATTGTTTATCACGTGGAATATATAATGACCCTACAGTTACTGAGGCGTTAAAACGAATTTTTCATGGCAAATGCTATTTATGCGAACAGGCTCGATTAAGTGATCCTGAAATAGAACACTTCATACCCCATGAAGGAAATGATGCATTGAAGTATGATTGGAATAATTTATATTATTCATGCAGTCGATGTAATAGCATTAAAAGCAATAGACACATTAACTTATTGGATTGTTCAGACCCTCAAACTAATGTTTCAATGGAAATAATTCATTTAGCACCGTCACTATCATCACAAGATGTGGTTATTGCATCACCTGATGAAGAAAATGCAAGTGAGAAAACCAAAAATACCATAAGACTTTTAAAAGAGTGCTTTAACTCGCGAACTACCGGTTTGCGGGGAATTACAAGAGAAAACTTATTAGAAAATCTACTTAGAAACTACACTAATTATCTTCTTTCAAGACAGGTTTTAATAAACCTCGAAAGTACTGAGGATGAAATCAATTATGCTAAAGCTAGATTAAAAGCCATGTGCAAAGTCTCATTCCCATTTTCTATTTTTTGGAAATGGCACATCAGGCTAGATGATTTTTTACTTGAACACCACCCAAATTTAATAGCCGAATTAGACTTTTAAAAATAAAGGCGGACTTGCCGCCTTTATCCTTTATAGGAACGGCCAAAATCGAAAGGAGTTATTGCTCTTTCAGCTGTTGTATCTAAATAATCAGCCCACCATTGAACCATTAACCGACGTTCATCCAAATGCTCAGACGTATGAATATAGGCAGCACGAACATTATTACGTTCCGAGTGGCTCAACTGGCGTTCTATGGCGTCATCACTCCATAACCCTGACTCACCCAACGCACCACGAGCCATCGTCCTAAATCCATGCCCACAAACTTCGGTTTTCGTGTCATAACCCATGGCACGCAGCGCACTGTTAACTGTGTTCTCACTCATTACCTTAGTTGCGTCATGATCCCCCGAAAAAAGTAACTCTTTATCACCACTAATCTGTTTAAGCTGCTCTAACAAAATCATCGCCTGCCGACTAAGCGGAACGATATGCTCCTCTTTGATCTTCATACCACGGTACGAGTAACGCACCCCTTTAATTTCTTCTCGTTTTGCAGGTACGCGCCAAAGATATTTATCGAAGTCGACTTCATCCCAACGCGCGAAACGCAACTCACTGGAACGCACAAAAGTTAGTAAGGAAAGCTCGACTGCAATCCGTGTCATTACACGGCCACGATATGCAGCAAGACGTGCAAGAAACTCAGGGAACCGGCTGAAGGGTAAAGCTGGGTAATGTCGCGCTTTGGTTGTCGATAGTACACCGGCCATATCACTGGCTGGATTTGTGTCAATATAATCGTTCTGTACGGCATAACGCATGATGGCCGTGACGCGCTGCTGAATGCGCTGTGGAACGTCATGCTTACCACTGGCATCAACTTTTTTATCGGGGCTAACAGGTGGCTGGTTTTAAGCTACCGAATGTCGGACGAACCGATATGAGGGAAGATATAAAGCTCAAGATAGCGTAGAACGCGTGATCGATGGTCTTCACTCCAGCGCTTGTTACTGGCCTGCCATTCACGAGCAATGGTTTCTAAAGTGTATACCCTAACGAGACAGAAACAAGCGCAGGCAAGAGCAGCACCCAGCATCAACGCAAAGTGCTTTAGCAGTGGAGATTCAGGAGTGATTTAGCTTTTAAAGAGAAGAGTAACCCTAACCCACAGCCTCACGGTCAGAACGCGAAACAGGGTCATAAACGCCACAGAGGAAGGCAAATCGATATACAGCCCGCCCAGCCTTCGGCTGGGAGAGGCGCACGGGGGAAGTTGAAGCCTTAATCGTTGAGGGAGGCGCAACCATAAGCGTGCAATTTTTCAAGCCGGGGATTCAGCTATAGGCTAACGGTAGAATGCGGCTTGTAGAGGGTTGTGCGCAAATACCCAGTACAACCGTATTACTTCATGCGCACAAACCCCGGAGAGCCGCTTGGGATGGGGGTCGTAGAGGTATAGACTTTCAAACCGCACCAGATATAAGTGCATAACTTCAACTATATAATCATACTTTTATGTACTTCCCTAACTCGATTGAATAACTGTTTTTATGAGTTTTTACACCAACGATTTCTACATGTGGAAGATTTTTCTCACATATATCCAGTAATATCCGCTGATGAGATGAAGGCATTTTATCGCCAATAAATATACAGCTTATCGCATTGTGATCATATTTATACAATCCAGAGCGATGAGTGATAAAGCGACATTCATACTCGTACTCCCATCCGCTATGTTTGGTGTGGATAGCTCTTGACGTGGCATTTTTTGCCATATTGTCAAAATCATAATAATCGACAATACAAAGCTTATCCTCATAATGTACTGGAGACCAATAGAAATCATTTTCATTAAGAGAATTTAAGCTGCTATAGAATTTGTTTGCGTCAAACTTTATACAAAAGCCTCTCATGCCATCAGCGTAATGTGACCACATGAGTGCATTGCTGACTTGCGTCATTGGTGTGTCTGGTATGTCAGATGCAACGCAGTACGCTCCAGTGTTGAGATATGAGTTGTAGAAATCATTCCTTGTTGATTCAACTAAATCCTTAAAGAATCGTTCATAATCGGCTGGCGACTGGTTATACCGATACCTTACTAAATCTAACGCCGATTCTTTCATTACATTAAAAGGGAGTTTTTTAGCCTCATGCGCAAAAAGTTTTTCTCTCTCACTCTCTTTAGTAAAATCTGGCGTCTCAATTACGAATTGCCCCTCAAAAGGATCATTAAAATCAGCGAGCTTAGAGAACCAAGCTTTCCCCTCAGCAAGGGCTGAGAGCGAGTTGATATTAAGTGATGAGAATTTATAAACAGATGGAAATGGTATCTTGGTCATTTATTTACTCCCGTTTCTTATCGGGGCAGTGAACCTACAATCTTTTTTATCCATGAATTTGAATTCCTTGTAATCCGAGGTTACCAAAACTGTATCTTCATTTACTTGCAGCACTTTTATATTATCATTGCAAGTCAAGTTATCCTTAGTTATTTTGGAACAAACACCCCCAACACTGAATAACAATATTAAGAGAGAAAGATACCAACTGAAGTAAACATAGTAACTCCTTACATTGAATTTATCAGCAATTATAGCTGTGCCAATTGGCTTCAGTGGTTTTATAGATATTTTAAATTTTATCTTATACCATGGAGCACCCTTCTCTCTAAATGAAATGTCAAGCTCTTTTCTTAAATAAGCATAGGCAACCATATAAGAGAATAGCAAAGTCAGCCATTCTGATGAAAGGACGGAATAAACAGTAAAGAAAAAACCAGTAATGAAATTTATAGAGTTCCTGTAAATAAATCGCTTAGTATTTTCTGAAAGGTATAAATCTACATCATCACCATCATGTATTAGATCAATAAAGTATGTAAAAAAAGACATGACAATACATGTTGTGACACCTATTTTTAACATAACTCCCAGCGTTATATTAATAAACTCAAAAGGAATGCCGCGCCCAGAAAAGTAACCAAAATAAAATGCGTAAGAAAATGTATAACCACAAATACTCAACAATAGAACTTTAACACCATCTGACAGAGTCATTTTTGTTTCTCTTATCAATTTATGATTAAACCCGAATGGATTTTATTACAAAAAGCAAAAAGAGTCATTTAGCCCCGTTGGTGGTAAGACAACAAGCGGAGCCTCTGGCGACTACATCACAGTTATGTCAGTTAGTGAGGCTTATCAGGATGACCATGTACCCAAGGGGAGCGAGGCCGAACCGCTGGTAGAGCTTGCATATGGTCTGTAAGTACCGTGACCACCATAAACCTGTTTATCCCCTGCGGCGTCTCGCGACGGCGACAGAACGGGGGCATCGGGCTAAAATGCGCTTCACTAAAAGTTTTTGGGATTGTTTAGAGACGGTGGCTACGTCATAGCTTTCAAGTTGAGTCAGTACGTGTTTGACGCTTGGAACTACACGCCGCCATGAGTTAACATCCCAATTACCACTATCAACCACAGCGGCTTTTTCAAGGGATATAACAGAGCATTTCTTACAGGTAAAAGAGACAGATTTTATTGTCTAACTAGCTGTATTCTAAGGAATTTAGTGACTTGGTGCCGAAGGCCGGACTCGAACCGGCACGTATTTCTACGGTTGATTTTGAATCAACTGCGTCTACCGATTTCGCCACTTCGGCACTGAAGGGGATGCGGAAACGTTGTGGATTATACCTGTCGCGCGCCGCCATGCAAGCGACGACGCGCTAAACCCGCGCTAAGTGCCCAAAAAACCAGCGCCCTTCGTCAGTCCAGCTCAGACACCGCCAGCCGAATCACCCTCGCCGCCTTCTGCTCCGGCAGCGCCAGCACCTTCGCCCACATCTCCTGCACCATATCGCAGGAGAGCTTCTCTTTGCCCGCCGCCTTCTCCGGCATCTGCAGCAGCTGGATGTCCTCGCCGTACTTATCGGCAAGTTCCTTCATAATCGGCCGCACATCCTCGACAGCCGCTTCGCGTTCGGCCGGGGTCACGGTGTGGCGGTTTTTGCCATAGGCCGCGCGCATCATGTCGGCATCGGCCTGCATGCGCCGCGTCATCAGGTCTTTATCCAGCATGCGCATCGGGTTGATGCCGCCCTTCACCATCGGGTAGAGGAAGCGGAAGCAGGCGTCGTCGCTCACCTTCTGGATGGCGGCGGTCTGCTCCATGTTGATAGTCATGTAGTTCACCACGTTGGCGTCCGGGGCGTTTTGCAGGCGCGACATCTGCAGATGCAGGATCTGCGGCTGGATGGTGTCGATAATCTGCTGCTCCGGCTCGCCCGCTTTTTGCAGGGCGGCCATCTGGTCGAGGATGCGCTGATGCAGCGCGGGCTCCTGCTCCTTAATCACCTGCCAGGCGGGCATCGCGTTGAGGGCGTTATCCATCTGCCGTTCCGGGGCGCGCTGCCTGTCAAAAAACACCCAGAACGCCACGGCGGCAGCCGCAATGACGACAATAACAATACGGGTCCACGTTTTATTCATCTCGCATCCTTATCCTTGAGTTATGCCGGTTTACACCGGCACGCCGCTGTGGAAGCGAAACTCGTTGTCCGGTGTCGAGATAAGTGTGGCTTCAATTTCGCCAAAAAGCTTTATGCGCGGTGAGATATCGTCGTCGCTTACCTGCTGGGCCAGCGTCAGGTAGTCCTGATAATGGCGCGCTTCCGAGCGCAGCAGCGAGAGATAGAACTTCTGCAGGTCATCGTCGAGGAACGGGGCCAGCGCGGCGAAGCGTTCGCAGGAGCGGGCTTCGATGTAGGCGCCGCAGATGAGCTTGTCGATAAGCGTCAGCGGCTCGTGGGTGCGCACTTCCTTCAGCATCCCTTTGGCGTAGCGGCTGGCGGTGATTTTGACGTACGGAATGTCGCGGGCCAGCATCGCCTCACGCACCTGCCAGAAATGGTGCAGCTCCTCTTTAATCAGCAGCACCATGCTGTCGATGAGCGCCTGGCCCCACGGGTCGTCGGTTTTGGGCATCACGCTTTTGCCAATCTGCTTATGCAGGGCGATGAAGTCCGGCTCCGGGCCGTCGCGGAAGGTGAACTGTTCGTAGGGTTTGAGCCAGTCGAGCAGCGCGTCGGCACCGCTTTCGTCGGCGACGTATTTACGCACCAGCAGCAGCGCGGTCTGGGCGGCCTTGAGCTCGCACACCATGTGGTCGGTGAGCAGCAGCGGCAGGTTCGCCGGGTCGCGGGCTTTATCAATCCATGCTTGCGGGGTCGGGCACTGGAGGAAGTTGAGTACGGGGGCGAGTATCTGCGGGTAATCCATGGTTCTGCCTTGAAAAAGCGGTGGCGCGCGCCACCGCCTGAAACGCTTAGTGACGCACGCCGTCGTCGTCTTCGTCGACGTAATCTTCGTCGTCGCCTTCTTCGCCGTCTTCACCGTTCGGATCTTCGAAGTAGGTTCCCCAGCCGTCGTACTCCACTTCAAACTTCTCGGCCAGGTTCATCAGCTGTTCTACCTGCGCGTCGATCAGCTCCGCCTTCAGCGCGCCTTCGCTCAGGATGTCGCAGCAGATGACGGTGTCGCCCTCTTCCACTTCCAGCTCTTCCGGCTCGGTCACTTCGTAACCCAGCTTGAAGGCTTCTACCGCCAGTTTTTCCAGCGCGTCGAAATCATCCGCAGAGAAATGGTGCTCGATGGTGTACAGCGCGTCCGGATCGCTACCGTCTTCCAGCAGTTCTTCAATAATCAGACGCGTCTCTTCGCGTTGCTCTTCCAGGTGTTCCGGGTTTGCCATGGCTCAATCCTCTTTAAAGTGCGGCAGATACTTCTATTTTCACACACGGACGGGTTTGCCTCCACCTTTGTTGGAAAGATTTGTGAAACGGGGTTGCAAATGAATAATTACACATATAAAGTGAATTTTAATTCAATAAGTGGCGTTCGCCATGTGAGGATAAAATGTCTGATCTGTACAAGAAACACTTTCTGAAATTGCTCGACTTTACCCCTGCACAGTTCACTTCTCTGCTGACCCTTGCCGCACAGCTCAAAGCCGATAAAAAAAATGGCAAGGAAGTACAAAAGCTTACCGGTAAAAACATCGCGCTCATCTTCGAAAAAGACTCAACCCGTACACGATGCTCTTTCGAAGTTGCCGCATTTGACCAGGGCGCGCGCGTTACCTATTTAGGGCCGAGCGGCAGCCAGATTGGGCATAAAGAGTCAATTAAGGACACCGCGCGCGTGCTGGGGCGGATGTACGACGGCATTCAGTATCGCGGCCACGGCCAGGAAGTGGTTGAAACGCTGGCGCAGTACGCGGGCGTGCCGGTGTGGAACGGGCTGACCAACGAGTTCCACCCAACGCAGCTGCTGGCTGACCTGCTGACCATGCAGGAGCACCTGCCGGGCAAGGCGTTTAACGAGATGACGCTGGTTTACGCGGGCGATGCGCGCAACAACATGGGCAACTCGATGTTGGAAGCGGCGGCGCTGACCGGGCTGGATCTGCGCCTGGTGGCCCCGAAAGCCTGCTGGCCGGAAGAGAGCCTGGTGGCAGAGTGCAGCGCGCTGGCGGAGAAGCACGGCGGGAAAATCACGCTGACGGAAGACGTGGCGGCGGGCGTGAAGGGCGCGGACTTTATCTATACCGACGTGTGGGTGTCGATGGGCGAAGCCAAAGAGAAGTGGGCGGAGCGGATTGCGCTGCTGCGCGGGTATCAGGTGAATGCGCAGATGATGGCACTGACCGGCAACCCGGACGTGAAGTTCCTGCACTGCCTGCCGGCGTTTCATGACGACCAGACCACGCTCGGCAAGCAGATGGCGAAGGAGTTCGACCTGCACGGCGGGATGGAAGTGACGGACGGGGTGTTTGAGTCGGCAGCGAGCATCGTGTTTGACCAGGCGGAAAACCGGATGCATACGATTAAGGCGGTGATGGTGGCGACGCTTGGGGAGTGATTGGGTCCTCTGCGTTCTGATGCCCTCACCCCGGCCCTCTCCCACGGGGAGAGGGAGAAAAACCAGCATGTAGGCCCGTGCAAGCGAAGCGCCGCCGGGCGAATCAGGCAACGATGCGGCCTGATGCCCTCTCCCACGGGGAGAGGGAGAACACCCAGCCTGTAGGCCCGTGCAAGCGAAGCGCCGCCGGGCGAATCAGGCAACGATGCGGCCTGGTGCCCTCACCCCGGCCCTCTCTCACGGGGAGAGGGAGCAAACCGGCTCCATTTCATTGATTTTTCACCCCGAAAAAGGTACGTTTTCGCCTTAATTCCAGCGTGGACATGCCAGCATTATGCCGATTATTCAGTCTGTTGAACGTGCGTTGCAGATCCTCGACCTGTTCAACGAGCAGGCCACCGAGCTTAAGATCACCGACATCAGCAAACTGATGGGGCTGAGCAAGAGTACCCTCCACTCGCTGCTGAAAACCCTGCAGCTTCACGGCTATATCGATCAGAACCCGGAGAACGGTAAGTATCGCCTCGGCATGAAGCTGGTCGAGCGCGGTCATTTCGTCGTGGGCTCCATCGATATTCGGCAGAAGGCGAAAGGCTGGCTGACGGAGCTGTCCCAGCGGACCGGGCAGACCACCCATCTGGGGATCCTGGACGGGCGTGAAGGGGTCTATATCGAGAAGATTGAAGGCAAGCTGGCCGCCATCGCCTATTCGCGCATCGGCCGCCGCCTGCCGGTTCACGCCACCGCCATCGGCAAGGTGTTGATTGCCTGGCTGGGAGAGGCCGAGCTGAACGCCCTGCTGGAGGGCTATCAGTACACCACCTTTACGCCTTCCACCCTCTCCTCTCGCGAAGCCTTAATGAGTGCCCTGGCGCAGACCCGCGAGCAGGGTTACGCCCTGGATAGCGAAGAGAACGAGCAGGGCGTGCGCTGCGTGGCGGTGCCGGTGTGGAACCACGAGTCCCGCGTCATCGCCGCCCTGAGCCTGTCGACGCTGACCTCCCGCGTGGACGACGCTGAGCTGGCTAACTTCCGCGAGCAGCTTCAGCAGGCCGGGCTCCAGCTCTCACGCGCGCTGGGCTACCCGGCCTGAGCCGTCAGGCCGGCTCGTAGGTGAAGTAATCGAAGTCCGCGTGGCAGCCGTCGCCGCTGATGTCCTCGCAGTGCAGTCCCACAAACGCGCCGGTGAAGAAGCCGCGCCCGCCGATGTAGTCGTCCGACAGCTTCCACGCCTCATACGTTACCGGCACGGCGTGCCACGTCTCGCCGTCGAACGAGTAGCTGTAGCGGTAGACCAGCGTATCCACATCCACCCGCAGCCAGACATTCTCCGCGCTCTCCGGCACCGGAATGGGCTGCTCGTGCAGCGGCCACGACGGCACGTTGTGGTCGAGCTGAATAACCTTAATCGTTCTCCCCTGCCCCTCCTCGTAGTCCACAAAGCAGTAGCTCCAGTTTTTGCTGTTGTAGTAGCAGGTCAGCCCCGCGCTCTGCTGGAAGTGGACCGGCGAGAACTGCATCCGCGTTTCGGAGCGGAAGGTGAAGTGCTGCCAGCGGCGCGCCACGGTCGACTGGGTAAAGGTCGAGTTGAGCGAGTCGTTGCCGTAGAGCCGTAAATAGCCGGGCCGCGCGGTGAGCGAGCCGAGGGTGTCGTCGAACGGGATGCGCAGGGTCTGTAGTTCCGGGTCGAGCGTGCTGCCGTCGAAGTCCTCCTGCCAGTTGCCCTGAACGGATGAAGGCTGCTCGGCCACCTGCGGGCCTTTTACGGTCAGCTGCGCGTGCTTGCCGCCTTCCACGTACGGCCAGCCATCGCGCCACTCAATGCGGGCGATGCCGGTCTCGCGCCCCAGCGGGCAGTAGCCGCGTCCTCCGGAGGCCAGCAGCGGCGCGCCGGGCAGGCGCAGCGGGCGGCTGGTGAGGTAGGCCATGTACCACTCTCCAGTGTGGGTCTGCAGCAGCGAGCCGTGCCCGCTCTTCTGCAGCGGGTTCTCCGGCAGGTGCCAGCTGGTCATCATCGTCACGTCCGGGTGCAGCTCGTACGGTCCGTCGATATTTTTTGAACGCAGCACCACGACGGCGTGCTCGTAGCTGGTGCCGCCCTCGGCGACCATCAGGTAGTACCATCCCGCGTGGCGATACAGGTGAGCGCCCTCGGTGTAGCAGAGCGGCGTGCCGGTAAACAGGGTTTTGCGCTCGGGCGAGAGGGTGCCGGTTTGCGGGTCAAACTCCTGCAACACGATGGTGTTGTGCGGGTTGCTATGGTGGCGCGGCCCCCACGGGCGGTAGAGGTAGTACTTGCGGCCGTCGTCGTCGTGGAACAGGGACGGGTCAAACCCGCCGTTGCCCATCGGGATCGGCTCGCTCCACGGCCCTTCGATGGACGGCGCAGTGACGAGGAAGTTACGGCCGTTTTTCCACGGCGAGTCGACAATCTTCACGTCGGTATAGAGCAGCCAGAATTTACCGTCGGCGTAGCTCAGGCACGGCGCCCAGATGCCGCCGGAGTCCGGGTTGCCCTTCATGTCCAGCATCGACACGCGGTCCAGCGGGGTGCTGACCAGCGACCAGTTTTTCAGGTCACGGGAGTGGTAGATGCGCACGCCCGGGAACCACTCGAAGGTCGAAGTGGCGATGTAGTAGTCCTCGCCCTGACGGCACAGGGACGGGTCCGGGTTGAAGCCGGTGAGTATCGGGTTAGTGATTTCCATATTGCCTCCGGTTAATGGGATGCGGCTGTCGCAGCGTCGGGAACGACCTCGCCCTGCGCCGCGCGGTGCTTAATCAGCTGCTGGCTGATGGCCTCCACGCGGGCGTCGGTGAGCTTGTAGAACGACAGCATGATGAACATGCCCGCGTAGAGCACGACCGGCACCACGCAGAACAGAATTTTAATGGTGGTCAGCACCTCGACCGGCTGCACGCTGCTGCTGGCGGAGTAGTTCACGTAGGCCAGGATCCAGCCCACCACCGCCCCGCCAATCGCCAGGCCAATCTTCAGGCTGAACAGGTAGGTGGAGAACACCAGCCCGTCGAGGCGGCGCCCACTGCGGCTCTCCTCGTAGTCCACCACGTCAGAGGCCATCAGCCACTGCAGCGGCGTGGTGGTGTTAAAGACGAACAGGAACAGGATGTTGAGGGCGAAAATCAGGGCGATATGCTCCGCCGGGGTGACGAAAATCAGCAGGCTGATCAGCGAGTAAGCGACGATGATCCACTTGAAGGCGGTGACGCGGTCGAAGCGCCCCAGCAGTCGGGAGGAACAGAGCGAGCCGAACATGGTGGCGAGGCTTCCGTAGAGTAAAAACTGGGTCGCCATCTCAGGGTGATCCATCACATATTTCACGAAGTAGAGCGTCGCCCCGCCGCGCACCACGTTGGAGCAGGTCGCCATCATCTTGAACGCACACATGATGCGCCACTGGCTGTTGCCCAGCAGCAGCTTAAGGTCTTTCGCCACCGACGAGCCCGGCTGCACCTCAAAGGTGTAGCGTTCTTTGGTGGTGAAGAAGCAGACGTAGAGCAGCACCACGCCGCTCAACCCAAGCACGCACATGGCGCCGAAATAGCCCACCTGCTCGTTCCCTTTACCGATGATGCTCACCAGCGGCAGCGCGATGCCGCTGATGGCGAGCGAGCCCGCCGCCGCCAGGAAGAAGCGCCAGGACTGCAGGGCGTGACGCTCTTTCGGGTCGGCGGTAATGACGCCCGGCATGGCGCAGTACGGCACGTTAACGAAGGTGTAGACCAGGGTAAGGAGAATGTAGGTCACGCAGGCGTAGATGATCTTGCCCTGCGCGGAGAAGTCCGGCGTGTAGAAGGTCAGCACGCAGACGATGCCGAACGGGATGGCGCCCCACAGCAGGAACGGGCGGAACTGGCCGTGACGCGTGCGGGTGCGGTCTACCAGCAGCCCCATCAGCGGGTCGGTCACGGCGTCGAGCACGCGGGAGACCAAAAACAGCGTGCCCATAATCCCCGCCGACAGGCCGAAGACGTCGGTGTAGAAGTAGGCCAGCAGGAACATCGTGGCCTGCCAGACGAAGCCGCAGGCGGTGTCACCCAGCCCGTAGCCAATTTTGTCTTTCATGGTTAATTGCGTCATCAGAATTACACCCTTATGTAGTGTGCTGAATTACAACATCGTGTTAATGGAGTGTAATGACCTGCTCAATTAACCAGCAATGGTCATATCTTATTTCTGAATTACGTTATTTTGCTTTTGTGACGCCAACGATATATTGCAACTCATTGTTTATATTATTAAATAACAAAAACAACAAAGCCGTCCGCGGAATATTTCCCGCAGACGGTTTTATCTCAGAAAATAATTAAATGCCGAGCGATTTTTTACCGGCGTTAATTACCTCAATGATTTTATCGGTGTCATAAATACAGCCTTTCCAGGTGCCGCCGCTCACCGACTGCAGCGCCGCCCACAGCCGGGTATCGTCCGGCAAAAAGTCGTGGGCGTGCAGGTCCGGGTGCGTCTGCCGTACTGCCAGCTCGCGCGCCCCCTCTTGCGGCGTCAGCGGGTTGTCCGCCGTGCCGATAAAGTTCACGCTACCTGTTAACGTTAGGCGGTCCACCGCTATCTCGATGATGTCGTTATCGCGCAGCTTGCCAATCGGCCCACCCGCCAGCGCCTCCGGCGACACGTGGCCGAAGCAGGCGCCCGTCGACACGCCCGAGAAGCGCGCATCGGTGATTAACGATACCGTCTTGCCCCACGAGATGTGTTTGAGCGCGGAGGTGAGCTGGTAGGTCTCTTCCATGCCGGTGCCGGACGGCCCGCCGCCGATCACCACCATGATATCGCCCTGCTTAATCTCTTCCCGCTTGATGGCCTTGATCGCCTGCGCTTCCGAGACAAACACCCGCACCCGGCCGGTGTGGCGGTACACGCCGTCTTCGCCCACCACCGACGGGTCGATCGCCGTGGCCTTGATCACCGACCCTTCCGGCGCGATGTTGCCCGTCGGGAAGCAGACCGTCGAGGTCAGCCCTTTTGCTTTTGCCTTCCCGGGCGGCAGGATCACGTCATCTGGATCCACGCCGTCCTGCTCGCGCAGGCACTGGCGGAAGCGCGCCCGGCGCTCGGACGCCTGCCACCAGTCGAGGTTCTCGCCCACCGTCTGGCCGGTGACGGTCATGGCGTCCAGGTGCAGCAGGCCGAGGTCGCGCAGGTGGAGCATGACTTCCGGCACGCCGCCCGCCAGGAACGCGCGCACGGTCGGGTGATAGTCCGGGCCGTTGGGCAGCACGCTTACCAGGCGAGGCACCCTGCGGTTAACGCGCGTCCAGTGTTCAACGTCCGGGATCGTGCAGCCCGCCGCGTGGGCGATGGCCGGAATGTGCAGCAGTAAATTGGTGGAGCCGCCGAACGCCGCGTGGATCACCATCGCGTTTTCGATGGCTTTGTCGGTGAGG
>Ga0213824_1000069_pt1 | contig 88341 bp, 74 predicted proteins | sample MC6MC0906MG_FD_179892 | JGI IMG/M metagenome (GOLD analysis project Ga0213824, IMG submission 179892) | Enriched soil aggregate microbial communities from Iowa State University, Ames, United States - MC6-MC0906-MG | ecosystem: Environmental > Terrestrial > Soil > Unclassified | place: USA: Iowa...
TGCAGCTTATTCAAGGTAGCGGGAAATCAGGAGAAAACCGTCAGCAGGAAGTATCTGAGATTTCTCGTACATTAAAAGGGATTGCACGTGAATTGCAAGTACCTGTTATTGCCTTATCGCAGTTATCTCGTGGTGTAGAATCTCGTCAAGATAAACGTCCAATGATGTCTGATATTCGTGAATCGGGAAGTATCGAGCAGGATGCTGATATTGTAGCTTTCCTATATCGTGAAGATTACTATGACCGAGAAACGGAAAATAAAAACACCATTGAAATTATTATTGCAAAGCAGCGTAATGGTCCCGTAGGTTCAGTAGAGCTTGCATTTGTTAAGGAATTTAATAAATTCGTCAACTTAGAACGACGCTTTGAAGATGGGGCATAAAGGCAGTATAAAAAAGAAACACATTTCTTATAATAAGATGTGTTTCTTTTTTTATATAGGAAAGATAAGGCTTTCATAATGTGAAAATATAATTCTTACGAACGAAAATGAATTTTATTAAAAAAATGTTCGCTTTTTGGTTGACTTCTTTTTCGGTTTTGGTACAATTATATTGTTTGAATAGATCGTTTGAAAATCGCGGAGGTGCTTTAATAATGTCTTCAGTAGTAGTTGTAGGAACACAATGGGGCGACGAAGGAAAAGGTAAAATCACTGATTTTCTTTCTGAGCATGCGGAAGTAGTTGCAAGATATCAAGGTGGAAATAACGCGGGACATACAATTGTTTTCGGCGGAGTTAAATATAAATTACACTTAATTCCATCTGGTATTTTCTATAAAGAGAAAATTTGTGTAATCGGAAACGGCTTAGTAGTAGATCCGAAAGCATTACTTGAAGAGTTAAAATACTTACACGATCGTGGTGTAAGTACTGATAATTTACGTGTAAGTAACCGTGCACACGTTATTTTACCTTATCACTTAAAACAAGATGAGTTAGAAGAAGCTAGTAAAGGTGATAACAAAATCGGTACAACGAAAAAAGGTATCGGTCCTGCATATATGGATAAAGCTGCTCGTATTGGTATCCGTATGGCTGATCTTTTAGACCGTGAAGCATTTAAAGAGAAGCTTGAGCGCAATTTAGTAGAGAAAAATCGTTTATTTGAAAAAATGTACGATACAGAAGGTTTCAGCGTAGAAGAAATCTTTGAAGAGTACTTCGAATATGGACAACAAATCGCACAATATGTATGCGATACATCTGTTGTATTAAATGATGCACTAGATAACAATCACCGTGTATTATTTGAAGGTGCACAAGGTGTTATGCTTGATATTGACCACGGTACGTACCCATTCGTTACATCTTCTAACCCGATTGCTGGTGGTGTAACAGTTGGAACTGGGGTTGGTCCTGCGAAAGTTACTCGCGTTGTAGGTGTATGTAAAGCATATACAAGTCGTGTAGGCGATGGTCCATTCCCTACTGAGCTTCATGATGAAATTGGTCACCAAATTCGTGAAGTTGGTCGTGAGTATGGAACGACAACTGGTCGTCCACGCCGCGTAGGTTGGTTCGATAGCGTTGTTGTAAGACACGCACGTCGTGTTAGTGGTTTAACAGATTTATCATTAAATTCTATCGACGTTCTAACAGGTATTCCAACTCTTAAAATTTGTGTTGCTTACAAATACAATGGCGAAGTTATCGATGAAGTTCCAGCAAACTTAAACATCTTAGCGAAATGTGAGCCTGTATATGAAGAGCTTCCAGGTTGGGAAGAAGATATTACTGGTGTAAAATCATTAGACGAACTTCCTGAAAATGCAAGAAAATACGTAGAGCGTGTTTCTGAATTAACAGGAATCCAATTATCTATGTTCTCAGTTGGACCAGATCGTAATCAAACAAATATCGTTCGTAATGTATACGAAGCTTAATTGATATAAGAAATTGATTTTGTAAGAAAAAACTCATGCTCTCATGAGTTTTTTCTTATATTTTATAAAAAAATAAAAAAAGGTATTGCAAAAATAAAAGATAATATGTTATGATATGTCTTGTCGTCACGAAAACACGACGTTGGTGAGTATGAGCCATTAGCTCAGTTGGTAGAGCATCTGACTTTTAATCAGAGGGTCGAAGGTTCGAATCCTTCATGGCTCACCATTTTATTTTTCGTGGCCCGTTGGTCAAGTGGTTAAGACACCGCCCTTTCACGGCGGTAACACGGGTTCGAATCCCGTACGGGTCATGTTTTTTTATGTTTATTTTTGGTCCCGTGGTGTAGTGGTTAACATGCCTGCCTGTCACGCAGGAGATCGCCGGTTCGACCCCGGTCGGGACCGCCACTTTTGTTTATACCACCATTAGTGGTTTTATATATAGTTTTGGCTCGGTAGCTCAGTCGGTAGAGCAGAGGACTGAAAATCCTCGTGTCGGCGGTTCGATTCCGTCCCGAGCCACTCTCAGGATATTAAGTGGGCCCACTTAATATCCTTTTTATTTTGTCCAGTTTTACAAAAGTGGGTAGTTATTTTACAATAGAATGAGGAGCCTCTAGCAGTTGAAGCTAGAGGTTTTTCTATAGATCGTATAGGATTCCGTTTAAAAGTGGATGATACATGAGTCTATGAGAATAGAGGAGAAATACTTAGACTAAGATTGTTGTCATATAGGAACATACTATAGAAACACCAATATGTTTAAGGATTATTGATCATATTTTTATAAGGAGGAAATAGGCGATGATGGGAAAGAAAATTTTAGTAGTTGATGATGAAAAGCCGATTGCGGATATTTTGAAGTTCAACCTAGAAAAAGAAGGTTTTGAAATTGTTATGGCGCATGATGGTGATGAGGCGATTGAAAAAGCAAATGAAGAACAGCCAGATATGGTTTTATTAGATATTATGTTACCGGGAAAAGACGGTTTAGAGGTATGTCGTGAAATACGTAAAAGCTCAGAAATGCCAATTATTATGCTTACAGCAAAAGACTCTGAAATTGATAAAGTATTAGGGCTTGAGCTTGGGGCGGATGATTATGTAACGAAGCCATTTAGTACGAGGGAGTTACTTGCTCGTGTGAAAGCGAATTTACGTCGCCATCAGCAGGGTGGTGCTGCAGAGAAAGAAGAAAATACTGAAATGGTTATTGGACCAATCGTTATTAATTCGAACGCTTATAGTGTAACGAAGCGTGAAGAAAGCATTGAGCTTACACATCGTGAATTTGAATTACTACATTATTTAGCGAAGCATTTAGGTCAAGTTATGACTCGTGAACATTTATTACAAACAGTTTGGGGTTATGATTATTTTGGAGATGTACGTACAGTAGACGTAACAGTACGTCGTTTACGCGAAAAAATTGAAGATAATCCAAGTCATCCTACTTTAATTGTAACTAGACGTGGAGTAGGGTATTACTTGCGTGACCCAGAACAGGAATAGTATATGAAGAAAGTTGGTTTTTTTCAATCTATTCATTTAAAATTTGTGCTCATATATATGCTGTTAATATTAATAGCAATGCAAGTAATTGGTGTATATTTCGTTAGGGAATTAGAAAAAAGCCTTGTACAAGGTTTTCAAGATTCTTTAACGCAGCAAACAAATTTACTTTCTTATAACTTGAAGCAAGAGTTTGTAAAAGAACGTCCTAAAGCAGAATCAGTAGATAAAGCTATTAATGATTCGATTCAAAAATTTGCATCGGATCGTAAGAGAGATATTCAAGAAATAAGCGTAATTGATTCTACTAAAAAATTAATGGCAATTTCAGACGCGTCTAAGCAAAATAAAGTAGGACGAACGTCAGCGGACACAGCTGTACAACGGGTAATGGTACAAAAAAAACCGGAGTCAAAGGTTGAGAAAGACGTGAAAACAGGTCATCGGGTTCAGGTGATGATTACTCCTATTCTAAAAGAGCAAGAAGGAGAGGTACTTGGCGTCATTCGTATTGTTGCATCTATGGAAGATGTGTATAAACAAATGAAAGATATAAACCAAATTTTCGCGACGGGGACAGTAATTGCTTTACTAGTAACAGCTGTACTTGGGATTTTGTTGGCTCAAACAATTACAAGACCAATTTCAGATATGCGGAGACAAGCAATTGAAATGGCAAAAGGAAACTATTCGAGAAAAGTAAAAGTGCATAGCCATGATGAAATTGGACAACTAGCATTATCTTTCAATAATTTATCAAAAAAATTACAACAAGCCCGCTCTTCGACAGAGAGTGAAAGGCGCAAACTATCATCTGTTTTATCACATATGACAGATGGAGTAATTGCTACTGATCGAAAAGGCGACATCATTTTATTAAATGATCCTGCGGAAAAAATGTTAAATGTTTCGCGTGAAACGGCGCTAGATCAATCAGTCTTAGAAGTGCTAGGGATACAAGAAGAATTTACACTGGATCATTTATATGAAGAACCTGATTCAGTTTTATTAGATTTTAGTACGAGAAATGAACCATATATTTTACGTGCTAGTTTCTCTGTTATTCAAAAAGAAACAGGGAAGGCAAATGGTTTAATTGCTGTATTATATGATGTAACGGAGCAGGAGCGTATAGAGCGAGAGCGTCGTGAGTTTGTTGCGAACGTATCTCATGAGCTAAGAACACCGTTAACAACAATGCGCAGTTACTTAGAAGCACTTACGGATGGTGCATGGCAAGATCCGAATATCGCACCGCAATTTTTAACGGTTACACAAGAAGAAACAGAAAGAATGATTAGACTTGTAAATGCGTTGTTACAACTATCTAAACTAGATAGTACAGAACATCGCTTAATGAAGGAATGGGTCGACTTTACTGATTTCTTTAATAACGTTATCGATCGCTTTGAAATGTCTAAAGAGCAAAATGTAAGCTTCAAACGATCTTTCTCTAAAAAATCTCGATTTATTGATATGGATACAGACAAAATTACACAAGTTTTATATAACATTATTTCCAATGCATTAAAATATTCGCCAGAAGGTGGCACAGTAACATATCGCCTGCGTGACCGTGGTGAGTTATTAGAAATTAGTGTGAGTGATCAAGGAATGGGTATCCCGAAGGAAAATGTAGATAAAATATTTGAACGTTTTTACCGTGTAGATAAAGCTCGCTCAAGACAAATGGGTGGTACAGGTCTTGGATTAGCCATTGCGAAAGAAATGATTGAGGCACACGGCGGCTCAATTTGGGCGAAAAGTGAGGAAGGAAAAGGAACAACTATTTATTTCACACTGCCAATGGCAACTGATGAAGAGGACGATTGGGAATGAGTATGGAAAACTTTAAAACAATAGTTTTAATTAATCTAGTTGTTATTAGCCTATTTCTTACTTTTAACTTATGGACATATGTTCCTGATTCTACCTCGATACAAAATGCAAAATTTGTTCAAGGTAATGAAGAGATAAATCCAATAAAACTTTCGGAGGTTGTTCGCCCATCCTCTGTAATCGTTCATAAAGAGAAAAATCATTATGTGAGTGAAAACAAGAGTAATGTGGATTTAATTTATAGAATTCTTGAAAATGGAGAGTTACATGATTTAAAGGAAATAACAGGGACAGTTCCTAAAGGTGATTTTCTTTCGTATGTACATGGAGAAGAAAAAATTGAATTTATTTTTCCTACAAACATTCCACTTGGTACGATTAAAAGTATGTTTAATTTTAAAGATAAAAACATAGAAGGTAATAGGAGTTTCAATCGTATTATAATTGATCCTTCTCGAAGTAAGGACCAAGAAATTAAAATTAGTTTTGTTTCCTATGATGCTTATCCTTATCGTAAAATATATGAAGCAAAATTGAGTGGTGTTTATGTAAAGGATGTTATAAATGCTCAAAATCAACTTATAACAGTAGCGAGACCGTATTTTGAATATCAAATAAGTGATAGAAAAAAACTTTACTTACCAGATGGAATTACGGAATTAAGTGAGGTAGAGTATTTTGGATCTAGGTTAGATGAGGATACATTTAAAAATGCATTATTTAGTGATCCACGTTATTTAAGCCCTATTTCTGAGAAATCAAAGAAAACATTTACAGATGGTATACGTTCTATGGAAATTGATCAGTCAAATGCAATGTTGAAATACAAAAACTCTGCTGTACATAGTGATGAATCTATGGATAATGCAGCACTTTTACAAAAAAGTTTTGACTTTGTAAGTGGGCATAGTGGTGCGTTAAAACTCTATCGTTTTGATTATATTAATAAGGGGAAAACGTCCTTCCGTTTTTATGAGGATGGATTGCCTGTATTTAATAGCGATGGAATGGCGGAATTAAAGCAAGCGTGGGGTTCAGGTGAAATCATGCAGTATGAAAGACCCTTTTTTGATCCAAGTTTCAAATTACCTAGTAAACAACTAACAACTTCTCTCGCATCGGGTCGTACAGTGATGACATCATTAGAGAATAATCCACAAATTGATAAAAATTCAATTCAGGATGTTGGAATTGGTTATAAGTTATCATTGGAAGATTCTATCAACGAAGGAAAAAACATTATTTTAAAGCCAATATGGTATGTAAAATGTGAAGAAAATGGTAAGCAAAAAATATTTGAATGGAGTGAGGGGGGACTAAATGGATTGGGATCGAATTAAAACCATATTTATTGTGACCTTTTTTGTTTTAGATCTCTTTCTTATCTTTCAGTTCATTCAAAAGCAAGATAGTAATCAATTGGAACTTGTGACAGAAACAAAAATTGATCAACAATTAAAAGAGTCTAAAATTACTATGGGGAGTTTTCCTAAAGAACCGAAAAAAGAGTCGTTTATTATGGCGAAAAATAAAAGCTTTAAGGAAGAAGATGTGCAGTCTTTGAAAAATCAAACAGTGCATCTGCAAGAAGAATATAAGATAGAAAGTAAGTTGAAAGAACCATTTTTAAATGCAAAATCGTTATCAAAGGACAAGTATAATGATTTCTTAAAAAACTACGTGCTTGATGGGCAGAAATACGAGTTTGGGTCAATGAAAGATTCAAAAATTTATTTCTTTCAAAAGTATAAGGATAAGCCGATTTTCTACAACAATCATGCAATGATTGTTGTAGATTTAAATGAAAAAAATGAGCTTGTTTCGTATACACAAACAATGTTAACGGATTTGAAGGAAATGGGCGAAAGTGAAAAAACGAAAGAACAAGAAATTATCACTGCTCAAACAGCTTTAGAAAATATATATGTAAAAAATAAAATTGCAGAAAATACGCACGTGAAAGAGGCGCAGATTGGATATGCGACTCTAGCTGAATCTTCTTCTAATATACAAGTGCTTGCTCCAACGTGGAACTTAAAGACAGAGCAGAAAAAGGACTATTTTGTGAATGCAATTGAAGGACAAGTTATGGAATTAGGGGAAACTCAAGTGCCGGAAGAACATAATGGAGTGAGAAAGAATGAGTATGCACTTTAGTGTACTTGCAAGTGGAAGTACAGGGAATATGCTATATGTAGGAACAGATGAAAAAAAATTGCTTGTCGATGCAGGTTTAAGTGGTAAAGCTACAGAGGCCTTATTTAAGCAAGCTGAACTGAATATAAATGACATATCAGGCATTCTTGTAACACATGAGCATAGTGACCACATTAAAGGATTAGGTGTATTGGCGCGTAAATATGATTTGCCTGTTTATGCGAACGAGAAAACATGGAATGCAATGGAACATTTAATAGGTAATATCCCAACTGATCAAAAATTCATTTTCCCAGTAGGAGACGTGAAAACATTTGGGGATATTGAAGTTGAATCATTTGGTGTTTCTCATGATGCGGCAGAACCGATGTTTTATGCTTTTCATAACAATAATAGAAAGTTAGCTCTTATTACAGATACGGGCTATGTAAGTGACCGTATGAAAGGTGTTATTAAGGGAGCGAATGCTTTCGTATTTGAAAGCAATCATGATGTGGAAATGCTTCGTATGGGACGCTATCCATGGAGCATTAAACGACGCATATTAAGTGACGTAGGTCACGTTTGTAATGAGGATGCTGCATTAGCGATGGCGGATGTTATTACAGACGAGACAAAACACATTTATTTAGCGCATTTAAGCTTAGATAATAACATGAAAGAATTAGCGCGTATGTCTGTATCACAAGTACTAGAAGAAAAAGGTTTTGGGGTTGGAGAATCCTTTGAAATACATGATACAGATCCAAAAATGCCTACGAAAATTCAATACGTATAATTCTTCATTTTAGTAAACAATAAAGGTGAATATAGTTGTTTTCAGGAAGATAGGTGAACAAATATGTCCTTTATTGATGAAGAAAAATATCGTATTAAACGTGCAGGGAAAAAGAAACATAAAGGTATTGTTATTTCTAGTATAGCGGGAACAATTGTAGGGGCTTCATTATTTGCATTTGGAGCGCCTTTATTTTCAAATCATGAAGGTAAGCTTCCGCAAGTTGAAGCAAGTGAAAAAAATATGGCTGAAGCTCAAAGCGGAAATGTGTCTGTTAAACAAGTTAGCTTTGTAGACGCTGTTGATCGTGCTTCAGAGGCTGTTGTTGGTGTTATTAACATTCAACGAGACGATTTTTCAGAGGCTGATTCAGAAGCTGGTACAGGTTCTGGTGTGATTTATAAGAAAACAGATGGACATGCGTATATTGTAACGAATAACCACGTTGTTGCTGGGGCGAATCGTATTGAAGTGAGCTTAAGTGACGGTAAGAAAATTCCAGGTAAAGTATTAGGAACCGATGTAGTCACAGACTTGGCGGTACTAGAAATAGATGCGAAGCATGTGAAGAAAGTGATTGAAATTGGCGACTCTAATACCGTTCGTAGAGGAGAACCAGTTATTGCGATTGGAAATCCACTTGGGCTACAATTTTCCGGAACTGTCACACAAGGTATTATTTCGGCTAATGAGCGTATTGTTCCTGTAGATTTAGATCAAGATGGGCATTACGATTGGCAAGTAGAAGTATTGCAAACAGATGCGGCAATTAATCCAGGTAATAGTGGTGGAGCGCTTGTAAATGTATCTGGACAATTAATAGGTATTAACTCAATGAAAATTGCAGCAAAAGAAGTAGAAGGAATTGGACTAGCTATTCCAGTTACGAGAGCTGTTCCTATTATGAATGAGCTTGAAAAGTACGGTAAAGTAAGAAGGCCTTACGTTGGGATTGAACTAAGATCATTAAATGAGATTCCGAGTTACTATTGGTCAAAAACGTTACAATTACCAGGTAACGTAACAGAAGGAGTCTGTGTTTTAGATGTAAAAAGTCCTTCTCCAGGTACGGATGCGGGTCTTAGAGAACATGATGTTATTGTGGCGGTAGATGGAAAAGCGGTGCACGATATTATTGGGTTCCGCACGGCCTTATATAATAAAAAAATTAATGATAAAATGACTCTTACGTTTTATCGTGGTACAAAACGAGCGACAACAACGGTGAAATTAGGCATTCAAAAGTATTAAAAACAGGAGGGCCTACCTCCTGTTTTCTATTGTAGAAAAGTGAGGTGAAGAATATGAATTTACCTTGTTGTTTAGAACATGTTGAATTAGCATTAGATATCATTGTGGATGAGTGTGAAGTTGCACCGGTTATTAACAATGTGGATAACTCGGAAGAAAAGAAAAAAACATGTGAATTTTGTCAAAATGAGGCGACATATGTTGTATCGAACACAGATTCTCACACAATATGTGGGTAACATTTGTGGATATGTGGATAAGTCCTGTGGATAACGTGTTTGTAAGGTGGGGAATAGATGTGAATATCTCGATTATTTCAATCGGAAAATTAAAAGAAAAATACTTAAAACAAGGTATAGCAGAATACTTAAAACGATTATCTTCTTATGCAAAAGTAGAAGTAATTGAATTGCCAGATGAAAAGGCACCAGAAAATTTAAGTGAAGCAGAAATGTTAATTGTAAAAGAAAAAGAAGGCATACGTATACTGGATAAAATTTCTGATGATACGCACGTTATTGCGTTAGCAATAGAAGGAAAACAAAAATCATCAGAAGAATTTGCAGCAAGTCTAGATCGTCTTGCTACATATGGAAAGAGTAAAGTAACGTTTGTAATTGGTGGATCACTTGGACTTAGCTCAGAAGTAATGAAGCGTTCAAACGAATCTCTGTCTTTCTCAAAGATGACATTACCACATCAATTAATGCGTTTGGTATTGCTTGAGCAAGTATATAGAGCGTTTCGTATTAATCGCGGGGAACCGTATCATAAATAGTAATAGTACATTCAAACGGCTACATATGTGGCCGTTTTCTATATTTCATAATATATAATAGGGGAACTGTATGAAGCCAAACAACTACTAAGTTTATATATAGAAAATTTTTTAGTCGATGAACTACAAAGATTGGGCTTCCGTTATGCAAAGAGTGTACCTAAATTTTCTCGTAAACAAGGCGATTTTGAATTAACCTTTAGCTTTTCGCTCAGTACATGGAACTCTGAAAATTATTGTGAGTTTTGGACTATGTGGGATGTTACGTCAAAAAAGTATTCTAAATGGTATAAAGAACAATGGGGAGATAAGCTAGTAAATAATTCAATAGTCGGAGATGCAGAGTGGAATATTCCAGGATGGACAAGGAATATCCAGCATTTTAAGCTGAAAAATTTGGAATGTGATAAAGTGGAATTTAGTGAATTCATGCATAATGTAATGAATATTGGGATTCCCTATTATTCGCAAATTGATGATTGGAATACTGCGGCAGAGTATGCTACAAGAAGTCCGATTATTTTTTATGAAAAAGTATGTGATTTTTATATGATGTCAGGGAAAGAAGAGAAAGCAAAAGAAATCCTTGAGAGAGGTATTCAAGAGATTAAAGATAGAAAACATGATAGTAATATGCAACTTCCAGAAATCAGAAAGAGATTGAAGAAGTATTTTATACGGTAAACGCTTATTTCCTAAAATAAGTATGTTTCTATTTCTAAAAAAATATGCTGTAATATGAAGAGGGAAAAAGTATAAGTAGTCATAGAAGTGAGGAATTAAAGGTGAAGAAGTTTAAAAAGTTTTACTTGGAGATTACAAGTGTATGTAATCTTGCGTGCAGCTTTTGTCCGCCGACGGAAAGGCAGAAGCAATTCATTTCTGTAGAGGATTTTGCTAAAAGATTAGACCAAATTAAACCTCACACAGACTACATTTATTTGCACGTGAAGGGTGAGCCGTTGCTCCATCCGAAAATAGATCAACTATTAGATTTAAGCCATGAAAAAGGGTTTAAAGTTAATATTACAACGAACGGAACGTTAATTAATAAGAGAAGGCATAGATTGTTAAATAAGCCTGCGTTAAGACAAATGAATTTTTCACTGCACAGTTTTGATGGACACCCAGGATCGCAAGATAAAGAGGGCTATGTAAGAAGTATACTTTCTTTCATTAGAGAAGCAACGAGTCAATCGGATTTAATTGTCTCACTAAGATTATGGAATTTAACTCAGGATAATAAAACAAATGCTGAAATCCAGAAAAATAGGGATTTATTATCCATAATTGAAAATGAGTTTGATCTATCCTATCAAATTGAAGAGAAGCTTACACCAGGAAAAGGTATAAAAATTGCGGAACGTGTCTTTATTAATCAGGACTATGAATTCCAGTGGCCGGCATTGCATGAAGAAGAGGATGATGGAAAAGGATTCTGTCATGGTCTTCGAAATCAAGCAGGTATTTTAGCGAATGGAACGGTTATTCCTTGTTGTTTAGATGGTGAGGGAATTATTAACCTTGGGAATATTAATAGTGACTCATTTTCTAACATTATAGAAGGTGAAAGAGCAACAAACATTGTCGATGGATTTTCGAAAAGAGTTGCAGTCGAAGAGCTATGCAGGAAATGTGGATACCGTAAGAGATTTGGAAAATAAATATGAAACAAGCCCTCATAAAGCGAGGGCTTATTTTTTATTCTTGATAAGAGCGTTCTAATTCATCAATTAAGGAACCGACGTAAGAAACAGCTTTACGGATTGCATCTGGTTTTGACATATCTACTCCAGCATGTTGCATTAATTCGAGTGGTTTCATTGTACCGCCTGCACGTAGTACATCAAGCCAGCGATCAACAGCGGGTTGCCCCTCTTCTTTAATCATTTGAGCTATAGTAGTAGATGCAGTTAAGCCCGCAGAATATGTGTAAGAATATAAGCCCATATAATAGTGAGGTTGACGCATCCATGTTAAACCAGCGCCTTCATCAATTTTTACGGAATCTCCCCAGAATGTCGAAAGGACCTTTGTTTTTATTTCAGTTAAAGTTGTAGCTGTAAGTGCTTGCCCTTCTTCCGCTAGGGTATATACTCTTCTTTGATATTCTCCCTCAAGTAGATGGGTAACGAAGTTGTGATAATATGTGCCGAGTAGTTGCAGAATAACCCATCTGCGCATTCTCTTATCGTCAGTAGTCGCTAGTAAATGCTGGGCTAATAGTAATTCATTCATCGTTGATGGTGCTTCAATAAAGTACATAGATGGACGTACATTCATAATGCGCTGATTTTTATTGGCTAAATAAAAATGACCAGCATGTCCAAATTCATGAGCTAATGTGAAGCATCCACGCATCGTATTTTGCCATGTAATTAAAATGTAAGGATGGGAGCCATACGGGCTAGAGCAGAAAGCACCTGTTGATTTTCCGATATTATCTGCAAGGTCTACCCATCTTTCCTTAAAGCCTGTTTCAATAATCGTATTATATTCAGGTCCTAATACTTTTAAAGATTCTTGAATTAATTTACCGGCTTCATCGTATGTGATGGTTGGATTAAATTCAGGATCTAGCGGTGCGTGTAAATCGCAGAAGAGCATTTGATCGAGACCTAATACTTTCTTTTTTAAATCTGCAAAACGGCGCATATGAGGCGCTAATTCGTTAAAAATAATATCTAGTTGGTTGTTATACATTTCAAGTGGAACTTTTTGAGGTTCTAAAAGCATATGGGTAACAGACTCGTACTTACGTAAACGAGAAAGCGTCACTTGTTTTTTTACTTCAGTAGCATATGTTGTTGCAACTGTATTTTTATATCGTTTCAATGTGGAAACAAATGATGAATATGCTTTTCTGCGTATATATGCGCTTGGAGAAAATTCATAGTTACTTTCAAATAATGCAAACGATACAGGTAAATCATTTCCTTGCTCATCTTGTATAGAAGGGAAATCCATATCGGCTAATTTAGTCATGCCGTAAATTTTGTAGGGAGAACTATGAACTTCGCCGAGTGCAGCAAGAGCTTCTTCTGTTTCAGGAGATAGCGTGTGCTGCCTTTTTTGTAGTATTTCTAGTAATGATTTACGGAAAGGCTCAAGTTTTGTTTCCTCAGTTAAATATTTTTCAATTGTTCCTTCTTCAAATGAGAGAATTTCATTATGAATAAAGGATAGTGCGGTATGTACTTTCGTCCATAAAGCAGAAATTTTGGAAGAGTTCGCTTGAATAACTGGATCTGTACGATCAGCGGATTCTTTTAAATTTGCATATGTGCCGAGTTTTGTTAACTTCATTAAAAGCTCTTCTTCTAAAAGTAGGCAATTTAATAAGGTAGCGGGTCCAGTGTGTAATTGTCCTTTAAATGCATCAAGTTTTTTTATATCGTCTGTTAATACACGTAATGCATTTCCCCACTCTTTGTCAGATTTGTATAAATCAGAAAGGTCCCATGTTAATTCAGTAGGGACTTCCGCGCGAATAAGGCGTTTCTCAATTACATTTTTCATTTGTTATATCCCCCTTATTATAAGTATCTAAAAACATGATACTAGAAAATTCAGTAAAATGAAAATATTTTGCATTTTTATACATGAAAAAGAAGGACAAGCATTTTTATGCTTGTCCTTCTAGTTAGATTTAAAAATTAATATACTTTATCACCGTTGAAAATAGAGTTTTTCACGACTACATAATCTACAGTACGAATTGAGTCTAACTTTGTTCCACCAGCGTAAGAGATAGAGGATTGAAGATCTTGTTCCATTTCGATTAAAGTGTCTTCTAAAGAACCTTTATGCTCAACGAACATTTTCTTACCTTCAACGTTTTTCTTCTCGCCTTTTTGGAATTCAGAAGCTGAACCGAAGTACTCTTTATAAAGTTTGCCATCTTTTTCGATTGTTTCCCCTGGAGACTCTTCATGACCAGCGAATAGAGAACCGACCATAACCATAGTTGCTCCAAATCGAATTGATTTAGCTACATCACCATGCGTACGAATACCACCGTCAGCGATAATTGGCTTACTTGCAGCTTTTGCACACCAGCGAAGTGCAGCTAACTGCCAACCACCAGTTCCAAAGCCTGTTTTAATTTTAGTAATACAAACTTTACCAGGTCCAATACCAACTTTTGTTGCATCAGCACCAGCGTTTTCTAATTCTCTTACCGCTTCTGGAGTTCCAACGTTTCCAGCGATAACGAAGCTTTCTGGTAAATGTTTTTTAATATGTTGAATCATGTTGATCACAGCATTAGAGTGACCATGTGCGATATCGATTGTAATGTATTCAGGTGAAAGTTGCTCAGCAGCTAATTGTTGTACGAATTGGTATTCGTCTTCTTTAACACCAACGCTGATTGAAGCAATTAATCCACGTGATTGCATATCTCTAATGAATGAGATTCGTTTCTCTGGTTGGAAACGATGCATGATATAGAAGTAATTATTTTCAGCTAAATAAGTTGCGATTCTTTCATCTATAATCGTTTGCATATTTGCAGGTACGACAGGTAATTTAAATTTATGTTTTCCTAAAGTAACAGTTGTATCACATTCAGATCGGCTGTTTACAATACATTTTGCAGGAATTAATTGAATGTCTTCATAGTCAAATACGTTTTCCATCATTTACACCCCTAAAATACGAATATTTTATTTTTATTGATTAAAAATGTTCGTCCATAGGATAATTTACATCATTTTTATTAAGAAGTCAAAGATTTTCTTAACATTTTTTTGAAAATAAGCTAATATCTTTTAAAAATAACGTTAAAAACGAATTTAAAAAGTTTTTATATGCATAACGTTCGTCTATAAAAAAGGTAAGGAAAGTTTCGATAATTGCATAAAATTGTATGTGTGCTTCTTATTTTGGGTGAGGGGGCTGGGGAAATACTATGAAAAAGTTAATACTAGCAATAGGAATAACTTTGTTGGTTGTTGCTGGATGCAGCAATAATGATGCATTTGATAAGGCGAAGAAGCAAGGAGATTTAGCACTGGAAAATAAAGAATACGATAGAGCAGTCGCATCTTTTGAATTAGCATTAAAAGAAAATAAGGATGACCGAGAAGTAAGGCTGAAGATGAATCAAACGAATAAAATGATTGAAGTATTGCAGGAAAGTAATATAGACCGGGCAATTTCGTTATTAAGAGAGATTGAAAATGATTCTGCTAGTTCAGTTATATTAGTCAAACAAGCAAAAGAAAAACGAGAAGATTTATCTAATCAAAAAGATGAGGAAGAGAAATATAAGCAAATGCTTGCTAAAGTAGAAGAGTTGAAAAACCAACAGAAGTTTGTGGATGTAAAAGAACAACTAAACGTAATTATTAGGGAAACGAAAGGGAAAGAACAGTTTAAAATATATTATCAAAATGCGAATGAACAAATTACACAGATTGTGCCGAGGGCAGTAGAGGTAGATAAAACAAAAGATGAGAACCGTAAGGAAGAAAAAGTAATAGAAGAGAAGCCGAAGAAAGACAGTGTTATTACCGGTCAAAAGGCAGAATATATTACTAAACTAAATGGTATTGAGGAAAGTTTGAAAAAGCTCGATTACTTATATGAGAACGGAATTACAACTGAAATGAAAGAAGGAGAAGTTAAAAGATACGATGCATGGGATCAAGCTTTAAATGAGATTTATGGTGTTTTGAAAAAGCAACTTTCTATAAGTGAAATGAACACTTTGAGAGAGAAACAGCGTGAATGGATTACGTATCGAGATAGTAAGGCGGAAGAAGCTTGGAATGAATCTGGGCAGGGAACATTATCAGGGATAGCAACTATTTCATCGAAGGCAACTAGTACGAGGGAAAGATGTTATCAGTTAGTTGAACAGTATATGAAATGATAAAAGTTTATTTTTATAATGAAATAATATTTTTAAAAAATTTCTGAAATAGAGAACCCTTTTGTTTAGTCAGGCGAATCACGAATGATTCGCCTTTTTATGTGAGCTTTCAAGTATAATGAATAAGGTGATAATAACGTATATGATGATTCAGTGATAGGAAAAGCGAAAAAAGAAAATAATATATCATAAAAAGAGGTTAATATATGAGTAAAAAAAGTTTTGCTGATTATGCATTAAGTAAAGAAATTGTAAGAGCACTTACTGGTTTAGGATATGAACATCCAACGGAAGTGCAAGGAGAGGTTATTCCAGTTGCTTTGCAAAAGAAAGACCTTGTCGTGAAATCACAGACTGGAAGTGGAAAAACCGCTTCATTCGGTATACCGCTTTGTGAAATGGTGGAGTGGGAAGAGAATAAGCCACAAGCTTTAGTTTTAACACCGACGAGAGAGCTTGCGGTGCAAGTGAAAGAAGATATTACGAATATAGGCCGATTCAAAAGAATTAAGGCTGCTGCAGTTTATGGTAAATCTCCATTTGCACGTCAAAAATTAGAGTTAAAGCAAAAAACACATATTGTAGTTGGGACTCCTGGCCGTGTGTTAGATCATATTGAAAAAGGTACTCTTTCTTTAGCGTGTTTGAAGTATTTAGTTATTGATGAAGCAGACGAAATGCTGAATATGGGCTTTATCGATCAAGTAGAGGCAATTATTGACGAGTTACCTACAAAACGAATGACAATGTTATTTTCAGCAACACTTCCAGAAGATGTTGAAAAATTATCTCGTAAATATATGGATTCGCCAACGCATATTGAAATTAAGGCTGCTGGGATTACAACAGATAAAATTGAACATACACTTTTTGAGACGAGAGAAGAGGAGAAGCTTTCACTTCTTAAAGATGTAACAACGATTGAGAATCCAGATAGTTGTATTATTTTTTGCCGTACACAAGAAAATGTAGATCACGTATTTAAACAGTTAGATCGCGTTAACTATCCTTGTGACAAAATACATGGTGGTATGGTACAAGAAGATCGTTTTGAAGTTATGGACGATTTTAGAAAAGGAAAGTTCCGTTATTTAGTAGCGACAGACGTAGCAGCTAGAGGAATTGATATTGATAATATTACACATGTTATTAACTATGATATTCCATTAGAAAAAGAAAGTTATGTACATCGTACGGGAAGAACGGGACGAGCTGGTAATAAAGGAAAAGCTATTACATTCATAACACCGTATGAAAATAGATTTTTAGAAGAGATTGAGGAGTACATCGGCTTTGAAATTCCAAAGGCACTTGCACCTTCAAAGGAAGAAGTTATGAAAGGGAAAGCAGTATTTGAGGAAAAGATACATGCTAAACCAATTATAAAGAAAGATAAAAATGCGGACCTAAACAAAGGAATTATGAAATTGTACTTTAATGGCGGGAAGAAAAAGAAAATTAGGGCGGTAGATTTCGTCGGTACAATTGCTAAAATTAAAGGTGTTACAGCAGAAGATATAGGCATTATTACAATCCAAGACAATGTTTCTTACGTTGAAATATTAAATGGAAAAGGACCACTTGTTTTAAAAATCATGAAAAACACAACGATTAAAGGGAAACAATTAAAGGTTCATGAAGCAATTAAATAAACAAAAAAACTATCCACTTCAAACAGGTGGATAGTTTTTTGTTTAAGATTCTTTGAGATCATCAACTAATTTTTCCGCTAAACGTCTATACATATTACTCATAGTCACGAAGGATGTTAGTAATAAAAGCTTTTCTAGCGTTGGATCTTCTAAGGAAGAAACCTCGTTTACATCCGTAACACGTTTATTTACGTCTTGTTTAAAGCTTTCCACATTGGTTTCAGTAAGAGAAAGGTAATCTTTATATAGAGTGTTTAATTCGAATGTATCATCGTTTATTAACGGTGCATTTATATTTTCTAAGGAGCTTTTTATATCATTAATGGAAAGGGCTCCTTTTAATTGATAAATTAAGCTGATTAAAATCATATGCTCTTTTGAGTACTTTTTATTTTTGATAGGGATGAATAATTTCCCTTTTGCGTAATTATTAATCATTGTTTTTGTTAATACTTTTTCATCATCAGTTCTCGTTGTATCCGCATAAGTATTCTCAAATAGTTGAACGACTTGGTCTACATATAAGTCGACATTTGGGATATCCTCAAGTTTAATATTTTTTTCTAAATGTAATGATTCAAGTAATTTATTTATATTTTCCACGTAGAACCCCTCACTTTTATAACTTAGTGGAACTTAATGTTTAGTATATCTTTAAATATGGTATTACGAAACAAATGAAATGTAAATGTTGACCGGTAAGGATAATGTGTATATAATTACATGTAGTTATGAAAACTACATGTAATTATATGAGGGGTGTTTATATGAATGCTTATGTAAGAGAACCGGTTAATGCATTTACTCACTTAGGGGGAGCTGTATTATCATTTATTGCATTATTAGCTATGATTGTGAAAGTTTCTGTTAAGATGCCATCTTTTGCTGCAATTACAGCTGTTATTTTATTCGGTATCGGGATGATGGTCCTTTATATGGCATCAGCTGTGTATCATAGTGTTGTAGCCAGTGAACGTGTTATTTATTTCTTTAGGAAGCTAGATCATTCTATGATTTTTATATTAATTGCAGGTACATATGCACCCTTTTGCTTAATTACATTAAATTCGGCAAATGGTTTACTATTATTTTGTTTAGTTTATGCAACTGCGATTTGTGGTATTGTTTTTAAAATGTTTTGGTTTAATTGTCCAAGATGGTTATCGACAGCAATTTACCTTCTGATGGGTTGGTTAATTGTTCTATTCTTTGCACCGCTGGCTGATAATTTAAGTACAGGAGGTATTCTTTTCCTAGTACTTGGAGGTATTTTTTATACGATTGGTGGGTTTATTTATGGTGCGAAGCCAAAATGGTTGGAGTTTAAATATATGGGACACCATGAAATTTTTCATGTTTTTGTATTGTTAGGTAGTCTTGCGCATTTTCTAAGTGTATATTGTTACGTAATTTGATCAAAAAACGCCACGCGATGTCTGTTATGTGGCGTTTTTTTATTATCTGATTGGAATCGTGTATTGTATAAAATAAGTGTGGGATAAAATGTAAGTTTCTGTGTTCGCATAATAAACATGGGATAAGAAATATGTGATATACTTTGAGAAGTTTATAATGAATGAAATATGGAGGACTATAATTATGGCAATACTTGTAACAGGTGGAGCAGGATATATTGGTAGTCATACATGCGTGGAATTACTAAATAACGGTTACGAAATAATAGTAGTAGACAATCTTTCGAACAGCTCGGTAGAATCTATAAATCGAGTGCAAGAGATAACAGGAAAACAGTTTAAGTTTTATAAAGAAGATATTTTAAATCGTGAAGCACTTGATATGATTTTTGAAGAAAATACAATTGAAGCTGTCATTCACTTTGCAGGCTTTAAGGCCGTAGGAGAATCAGTAGCAATTCCGTTAACGTATTATCATAACAACATTACAAGCACATTAGTGCTATGTGAAGTGATGCAGAAGCATGATGTGAAGAAGATGATCTTCAGTTCGTCTGCAACTGTGTATGGTGTCCCAGAAACATCACCAATTACGGAGGAGTTTCCATTAAGTGCAACAAATCCGTATGGTCAAACAAAATTAATGATTGAGCAAATTATGCGTGATGTAGCATTTGCGGATGCAGGATGGAGTATTGCATTACTTCGTTACTTCAACCCATTTGGTGCACATGAAAGTGGGCGTATTGGAGAAGATCCAAATGGAATTCCAAATAACTTAATGCCATATGTAACACAAGTAGCGGTAGGGAAGTTAAAGGAATTAAGTGTATTTGGAAATGACTATCCAACAAAAGACGGTACGGGTGTCCGTGACTATATCCACGTTGTTGACCTTGCAAATGGTCATGTAAAGGCACTCGAAAAAGTACTTGATACAACTGGAATAGATGCATACAATCTCGGTACAGGCACTGGTTATAGTGTATTAGAAATGGTTGAAGCATTTGAAAAAGTTTCAGGCAAGGAAGTCCCTTATAAAATTACGGAACGTCGTCCTGGTGATGTTGCAGTATGTTTTGCAGATGCATCAAAAGCGAAGCGTGAATTAGGATGGGAAGCACTACGCGGATTAGAAGAGATGTGTGCGGACTCTTGGAGATGGCAATCAAATAACAAAAATGGCTATCTAGAAGTTTAATAAACAGATAAAAAAATGACCTTTTTGCGGGAGCAAAAGGTCATTTTTATTTATTTATTTATTTCCATTAAGTTTATTAGCAAATTTAGTAAAGAAAGTCCGTCGTTTTATAGGAGTATTTGACTGACAAAACGTATAGTAATCAATATCTTTAATATAAGTAAAGAGTCTAGAAATAGCATATAAGAATGTAATAGAAGATCCAAGTGCAAAACTAATACCGTAACCATTGAATCCAAATGGTAGTAGAAGAAGACTTAATAACAGGTTTGCAAAAAAGAACAGAGCCGATGTTCGAAATGCCCCTTTACGATCCTCAAAGTATAAGAGTAGTAACGTAATAACAAGGACCATACCGTTTGCATAAGCACCAATTATAGTCAGCTGCAAAATAGAGTATTCAAGTGTTATATTCCCAGATTGTGAACTAAACATCCATATTATAAAAATAATAAGTAAAGAAAAAATACCTTGATTACGAAGTATTCGTTCCATTTCTTGTTTTAAGACAAAGTTCATTGATTCTTTTAATTGTAAAATTGTATTTAATGTTGCCCCATTGTTAACTGAACCGAAGAACTTCCTATACCGTTCATAAAATCTTGTTTCAATGGATACTACGAAGAAAATATAAGTTGGGATAATGCTTAAATAAGCCCAGAAAACAGAGGTATCATATATTTGATGATAAATAAACGTGTTTTCAATATTTCCTCGCCCTTCTCCGAACCAAATAACAAAGTTACATACCCAAATGCCAATATTGTAAAGTAGGCTCGACCAAAATAGTTCTGGATATTTATCTAAATAAGAAAGAAAGGTAAATTGTTCAGTAGCATCACTATTTGGAAACATTCGTACAATAACTATACTTAACCACACTAATGTAATGAAAGTCCCGATTGTAAAAGAAATTAAAAGTAATAGGGCAAATCCATGTTCTATTCCAAGTGTTGGATGCCAGTAAGCTATAAGTGCAATTCCAGATAAGGAGAAAATGGAACCAATTAAAAATGCAAGAGCGATGGACTGATAATCTTTAGCTGCTGTTAAATAAATGGATTGAATCCAAATGATATTTAAAGCTAAAAATAAGAATAGCATCACGATTTTATAATACAAGGCTAATGGTGTAAAAATTGCAAACAAAAGCCATAAGATAATAGCTAAGAAAAGCGTGATTTTCGTCATTCCTAAAAAGGAAGAAAATACTTTATCAGCTTTTTGCTCGTATAAAAGGTCAGCCACATATCTAGTTACGATGAGCTGCAGGGCACCATATATGATTTGAGAAAAAATAAAGCAGTATGAAATTGAAATTGTGAAAAGGCGCTGTTCCTCAATCGAAATAGAATGGAACAAACTTAAAATGTATCGAATAGCTGTTACTGCTAAAATGACGACTAACCACGGACCAGCTGTAACAAATAATGAAAATCCGTACGCTTTTATTCTTGAAGAATAGTAGTCTTCTTGGAATAATTTTTGTAAACGAAATCCTATTCCTGCCATGTTTTTTTACCTCTTTCTAAGTAAAGCTTACGATAACTATCAACGACACCTGATAATTGATAGTGCGCTTCAATACGATTGCGCCCATTATCCCCAAATTGTTGAATGGATTCAGGGTGGCGATAATACCATTCTAAATGAATGGCAACTTGTTCAGGAGATACAGGTGGTACAACAAATCCACATTGCCCGTAAGGATCTTCATCTTGCCCGTAAATTAACTCCCTACAAGAACCTACATCTGTAACAACCCATGGTAATCCTGCCGCCATTCCTTCTAACATAGCTAATGGTTGTCCTTCAGATATACTTGTTAATACGAGAATATCTGTTTGTTTTAAGTAATCTTTAATATTTACTTTGCCGGTCATTATTACATGCTCTTCTAATCCTAATTGTTGAATTAAATCACGACATTCCTGAGCATATTCTGCTTCTTCCGTATCAGGACCTAGTAAGTAAAATATAAATGGAATATTTTTTTCGGATAATAATTTAGCTGCATAAATCATTGTTTTTACATCTTTAATTGGCACAACTCGTATAATAGCGGAAATGATGAGTTTATCCGAATTATACTTTGGTTTACGTAACCCTTTATAGTCAGATAAAGTAACGCCATTTGGAACGATTTTGAGTTTATGAGCCGGGGCACCTAATGCTTTTTGATATTCACTATTTCGGCCGAACAAAGTAATTACATCGGCTGCTTGTTCATATGCTTGATGAGACAAGTGATGAAAGAAAGAAACCCATCTTTTTTTGTATTCAATTGGTATCCAAGTAGACTGTAGTATTTCTTCTTCACGTTCCCGAGAATAAATACCGTGTTCAGTTAGAATAAATGGTATATCAGACTTGGCGCTAATTGCAGCACCAAGCAGTCCACCATAACCTGTCGATACAGAATGAATAAGATCTAATTCAGGAAAATCAATTTGTAAAATTTGAATGATTGGTGTGAACATAGATCTCCACATCCAAAAATAATTTAAGAAGGAACCACTACTTTCTTCATATAAATAGCTTTCTTTAACAATTTCATAAAACTCACGACTTTCGAAGAAGGAATGTAGTGTTCCTAGCTTTTGTTTATTCCCTAATATTTGTAATGCTGTTGTATCATTGGCTTGAAATGTAAACCATTTTTGAAGTGTCTGTACTTCTTGTTCAGTTAAATTAGTTTTTATATGTTTTAATTCATTTTCTGATTGCAAAGGAATCATAATGATATCTTTTACGTTGCTTGGAATTCCATATTGATATTCATCTTCTGTTTTTACTTGAGGGACTATCGCAAAAATCGTAAATTCATGTTCTTTAAACTGCTGGATAATCATTTGAACCCAGCTTGCTACCCCTCCACTTACAAAGGGATAGCTGCCTTCAACGACCAAACCTATTCTCATCTGTTATTCTCCTTTAATTGGGATCGTAGCGCTGGCTTTCGTTAACGTAACGCTATAAATTTGGGAATCAAGCTTTTTAACTGTACCGTAAGAGAATGAGCCAGGTTGTATCTTCTTACCTTCTTCTACACGTATAATTGTTGAAGTATGGTTTGGTAACCCCTTATATGCAATGTGAACAGCATCATCTTCATAAGAAACATCTAGGTCACCAGTTTGATAAATTTTCATAGAAGCAGTTGCTTCACTTTGGGTCATACTTTTTATATAAGGATATCGTTCTCGTATTTCTTTAATTGTCGTTTTATAAGCTTTGAATAATTCTTCCCATGTTAAGTTACCCGAGCGTTTTTCATCAAGGATATCATCTGGATGGACGAAATGTGAGATAACCCCTAAATTTGCGGTAACATCAGCTAAGATAAATTGCTCTTCATCTGTAATAGCATAGCCGCTCGTAATACGCGGGAAGTGATAAATGTTTTTGTTATGTTCATCTGGTCCAAATTCTTGAATTAAACTACCGTTACTTTTACTCCCTACATATAGAGAAGCAACTGTTTCTATAGTTGGAACTGCGTCGTTTAATGCACTTAATCCAGTTGTATTTATAATATTGGATGGTGGTACATAGGTTTTTAACTTTTCATTTGGAAAGAAGTTATACACGAGTTTTTGTAGAGCACCTAAGGAGCTCTCCATATCCTCTTTTGAATTCCATGGAACATATTCAAGTGCTTTATCTACTGGGTCTGGTGGTAATAATAAAGGTTGATGGTTATAGCCATGAATGCCTATTTCCCCACCGTGACTTAATAATTCTCTCCCAAATAATAAATAGGTATTTCTATTTTTACCTGTGAAATCTTCAAAAGGTGGCGTTACTTTATTTTGATATGTTCCAATTGCAACACCCGTATATTTAATATCAAGCTCTTCAGAGATATCCTTCATATTTTTCCACCAATGTTTTTTATAAAATTCTTCAACAGAAATTTTTTCTGTTGTTAAGTTTTTTAGTTCTCCACTTGGAATTGGAGATGGGAAGTCATCGATGTACATAATCTCCGCTCCGAGTTGTGCTGTAGCGAAAGTTGGGAAAATAGTACCCAGTGATTGAACGAACATACCTCTACCTAATTTATCGTTCAATGCTGTTGTATTCCAATATAAGACTTTTCCTTCACCGTAGTCATTGGTCCAAAGGATGGGAGTATCTTCCGCTGTAATCCAAGTATTAGTTGTATTCTCATCTAGCGTAATATTCATTGAGCTATGAGTAAACAATGGAGAAGAACTTGAGAGATCTGGATAACCAGGGAATAAAACTTCTTCAAAGGTTAATCCTTTCGCATCTTTGAAACCTTCTTTTTTTGTAATACCAAATAATGTGTTCCAGGAAGGATCTGAATCAAGTCGGTTTGCGATAATAATTCTTCCACCCATTTGTACAAAATTTTGAATATCAGCTTGTGGAAGTTGCTCCATTATTTCACCTGTAATAATAATCCCTGTATAGGGAGAGGGATTAAGTCCCTTAATTTCATTAGCTGTAATATCTTTATAGTGTAGGTGTGCGTAATCCATTGCCTTCTTCGTATTAAATTCGACTTGTTGCCCTAATGTATTATCCGTTTTTAAAACGTATAATTGCATTTTTTGTCCGTTTTGAGCTAGATCTTTTGCTTTGAGTGTTTTAACAGTATCTGTTTCTTTAGTTTTAGGAACAGAAAACTTTTGATAAAAATTTTCTGTTCGATATATAAGGATGGATAAAATTAAGAGAAATAAAATGATACTAATAATCCCGATATATATATTAATCCCCTTTTTCAATGTGTGCGCCTCCAAACTGCCTTACAAATAATTGATATTTACGCGGTAGTATATGAACTCTTTTTGCATCTGCTAGATTATTGATTAAGTTATAGAGCTCGTCCCATAACTTTTGCTCATAATATAGTTCAAGTAACCCAACGTAACCGTAATATGATTCCGGATAGAAATGAATAAGATTTAAAAATTGTTCTTCAGACTTTGCATATTGTTTTGTGTGTAGAAACAGATTTCCAAGGTGGAAAGGGTAAAGAGGTTCGTTAGGGAATAGTCCTACACTTTGTGTAATAAAATTCATAAATTCAGCGATTATTTTTTCTTTTTGCTGATTAGAAAGAAGACCACTGTCTATATATCTTAAATAGTTAGAAACCAACTCTTTTGCAATTTCATTTTGTGGATTTTGTAGAAATTGCTTATTTAAGTATTCTATCTGTTTTTCGTACCGTTCATTTAGTAAATTAATAGTAGTTGCTGCGTAATGTACGGTTTCAGGATCTTTATGGTGAATGGCTTCTTTCAATAAGCCTCCTTCATTGGAAATAGAGGAGGAGCTTAACTGTACAATGAGTTGTTTATGTAATTCAGGCTTATCTAGTTCTAATCCAGAAGAAAATGAAATTAAGTCCATATCTTGTTTCGCTGATTCCAAAATATCTTCGTAATGATCAACTTGAAAGGAAACATACTCAGAGTATTGCTGTAACCACTCGGTTTTGGAGCGTCTTATATTAAGTAATAACATGATTGCTGATACAATAAGTCCGATAAGCGGGAAAAGAAGAGAGATAATCAAGCAAAATTCAATAATTCCTTTTTTATCTTTAGTAATCAAACTTTTCGTAAATCGAAATAAAAGAAAAACCAAAATAGCATAAATAAAATAAAGAAGGAGTAAAATCATTAAGCTATCACTCCTTTAGAAGAAAGAGCGTTTTGTATACGAGTTTGAACTTGTAATAAAAACTTTTCTTCAGTGCCAGGTAATAAAATCATAATTTTTTGCTCAGTCGTACTATAACCGAATATATCAATATCACGCAAATGATCTTTTAAAATAGAATTTATTATTTCTAAAGAATCTTGTGGAGCATTGAACTCAAAATAGGAATATGGATAAGATAATGTTTCGTACCGTTTCTTTTCTATTTTTAGCAGATGTTCAAATTCATCTTCATAATAAATGCTTGTTTTAGGGAATGTGCGATCCTCTTGACTTGATAGCCAAAGATTAGAAGCGTTTTGTAAACGATCACCCATCCAGCGTAAATACCATGTGAAAAGTTCGAATTGCTCAGAAGTTACTTTTGAAAACTCGATTTCGTCTAATATAATGACGTATTGTACATCATCTTGGAATAGGACAGGACCAACTAAAAGTGGAGCATCTTGAAAATCCTCGTCTGTACGGAAAAAAGGTCGATTATGCGCTAGTGCATTTTTGATGACTAACGAAGCATCTTTAACAAAAATGGATTGAGATAATGTATTTTTACCAGTTTCTGATCTTAATTTAATACGAAGCGACTGTTTATTGTTATCGACGTGATAGATACCAATTTTTTTTGCTCCAAAATACATTTTTAATACATTCATTCCTTCATCGAGTACAATTTCAGGATGTGTATGATTTAAAGCTTTAAACATATGATACATTTTAGATAAGTGGTTATTTGATTCAAGTACACGAGAACGTAGTGTAATACGTGTTTCATCCAATTGTTTCACAACATATTTTAATTCTTTATTTTCGGCTTTTAGCTCATTATTTATCATATGTACATCTTCATACCGTTCTTTTTGTGCAGTACTCATTAGTCCACAACATAAACTAATAACAAGTAAGAAAATCCAACTAATCCAGTAATCTAATGAATAAAAGTACAGTAATATATCATTTTCTTTATATATACCGATTACAAAAATGCAAATCATTGCTTCTAGAAAGGTGAAAAGGGCAATAGATATGCCATACCGGCTAGAAATAATTAATGTAATAAATAAGAGTAAGAAGTATTCATACATTGGTGTTAGAAAATCAGTTAGTATTGAGAGAAAAAATAGAGCAATAAAGAGAATCGTAGGTTCAATCATTTTTTGTAATAAATTAGATTGTCTATAGTGCATAAAAAAACCCCTTCTTCCGTTTGCAATTTTAATTTTGAGGAATAGTACACTGAAATAAAATACATAATTTAAAAGAATTATTTTAAGGTATATAATATATGAAGCCCAAATCATTTTAACAACAGGGATGTAGTAAATTCAAGTGAAATAAATTCTAATTTCTGTTAATGTATTGTATTTATTTGGATTTTTATAAAAATATCGAGTTTGAAAAAATGTAGAATGTTATGGTATTACTATATTTGTATTAATATTTAAAACTATAGAAAATTACAGTTGTATAGGGGGTAATATTATTATGGAGTGGAAACGTTCTATATGCTTTTTAGCTATATTTTCTTTTATTTTTTCCTCAAGTACATCCGCACAAGCAAATGTTGTGGAACCAGTTTTAAAAAATGTACGAAGTTATAAAATTTATTATGGTGAAGCAAATGAGCAAGTAATTGAGAGACTTTCAAAGTATGACATGGTTATTATAGAGCCATATGGATTTACGAAAGAACAGGTTCAGCAATTAAAAAAATCAGGAACGGTAGTTCTTGGCTATGTTAGTGTTTTAGAATTAGAATCGTGGCATAAATCGCAAGTAGTTGAATCAGACTATTATTATAGAGATGGTAAGAAAATGAAGATTGAGCAGTGGGATACATATATTATGAATTTAGCTGATGAACACTACCGTGGGATTGTTGTGAATAAGGTGAAACAGCAAGTTATTGGAAAAGGAATAGATGGGGTGTTTTTAGATACAGCTGGTGATATTGATGACTATTTTTATGATCAGCCGTCTACACAAGGGAAATTTCGAGAAGCATATGTAAATTTATTAAAAGAAATTAAAAGTGTTGATTCCAGCCTGCTTCTTATACAGAATTGGGGATTTGACACAATCAAAAATACATCCTTGAATTTTATACATGGTGTATTGTGGGAAGACTTCAATAAACAAGTTATTGCGAAAGATGAATGGAGTCAAAATTGGATGCGCTATTTTAAACAACAAAGTAATAAAATTGTAACGTTTACCGTTACTCCAAATAACGTATCTAAAAGATATAGTTCTATAAATGGATTTATTCCTACAATTAATCCGAATGATATTTATGATAAATAACAATTATTAGGAATGAGAAACTATCAAGATTGACTATGACAGTCTAGGTTAGTAATACGATTATCTTATAAAGATGAATGTATTACTGACCAGCCCCTATTACATAATAATGGACTTAATGAATTCGAACGAGCTGTTTATGGTACACTGTGTTACCTTCTTGACTTGAATATGGTGGTAAGCTTGCTTCTACATTTTCTCCGACTAGTATGGGAAGCTTTATTGGAGTAGAATAAGTAGACCAATCCCATACTTCTATAGTTATGTGATGGGGATAGTATTTATCCAAGTTCACAATGTTAACTACAGCAGAAATAGTATTAGATTCTTTCGTTAAAACGCCAGTTGAACGGACTACATATCGAGGAATTCCATGATGAAACATATACATCTTACCTTTCTAAAGAAATTAATATGAATTTAAAATATTCTATGTAAAGGATTAGTAGAATGAACGAGTATAAATGAATCATCCCATTAATCTCCATGGAAATAAAAGGGTATAATTTAAAAATCATCCCAGGTCTTGTCTTGTTGTTAGAGTGCGTTTATAATCAAGTAATCCTATTAACTTTTTGATAGGATTATTTCTTTTTGAAAGCGTTTTTAACCTATGGTATTAGGGGAATGCTGTTACTTTCGAATACTGAAAAGTTGACTGAGATTAAACAAGGAATTAAAGGTAGTTTCATTTTACTTTTTAAGGTAGGAAGTCTGACTTTTCATATGAAAAACTATGTATGTAGTTTTAAGTAAGAAGAAAGATAATAAAAAATATGATTTTTTATATGGTGGGGAGGTTACAGTGTGAAAACATAAGATTTTCACACGAATATATATGGGTTACGTAGGATTATTACTTTCAGGTGCAGCTTTATTTTTAAATAGTCTTGTTATATTGGGCAAAGTAGAGATGAAAAGTGCAGGTGTCTTTAATTTATTTGTAGGGGCATTACAAATTATTATACCGTTTTATTTAATTGTGATTTCTGATCAAAGTAATTGGACGGTATATTCATATGCAGCTACTTTTTTATTTGGTTTAACCTATTTATATGTAGGCGTTACCTTTATAAAAGGAATGGATAGTAGTGGGCTAGGCTGGTTCTGTATGTGGGTAGCAATTATTGCTTTATTCTATATGGTCATTTCATTGGTTCAATTCCACGATGTTGTTAATGCGTTAACATGGTTTATGTGGGCATTACTTTGGTATTTATTCTTTGTGTTAAATGCGCAAAAAAAGAATATCAATCAATATCTTGGCAGAATTGCCTTTGTACAATCATGGGTAACATTGACGTTGCCTTCACTCTTTTATTTTATGGGAGTATGGGGAGAGGGATTCGTATATGAACTATGGGTTTATGTATCAGTAATTTCTATTTTATATTGCTGCTATTGTATTTTTAAATATCGAGTACGTTAATATATTTTCTATAGAAAAGCATGGAATCGTTAAACTAATTCCATGCTTTTTATATATTAGCATTTATAATAGATAGGTAGTATTTTACAATTTATCAAAATGGGGATGATGAATTTGAAAAAAGTATTGGTGCTAGGGGGAACAAGATTTTTTGGTAAACATTTAGTAGAAGCACTTTTGCAAGATGGACACGATGTAACGATTGCGACTAGGGGAGTTACTGAAGATTCTTTCGGTAGTGCAGTGAAAAGGCTGATTGTTGATAGAGAAGACGAAAAACAACTAGCAGAGCGTTTAGAAGATAAAAGTTATGATATCGTATATGATAATTTATGCTATAGCTCGAATGCAGCGAAGATAGTATGTGAAGTGTTACGAGGAAAAGCAAAGAAATACGTTATGACATCTTCAATGGCTGTTTACGAGCCAGCACTAGGCTTATTAGAAGAGAATTTTAACCCGTACGAGTATGCCATTACGTATGGTGATAGGAAGGATTTTACTTATAGTGAAGGAAAGAAATTAGCCGAAGCGGTTTTATTTCAACAAGCAATATTCCCAGTTGTTGCAGTACGTTTTCCAGTTGTTATTGGAGAAAACGATTATACGAATAGGTTACAATTTTACGTTGAACATATTGTGAGGCAAGAACCTGTCGCCGTGAATGATCTAGATGGAGAGTTGTCATTTATACATGAAAAGGAAGCAGGAGAATTTTTAGCTTGGTGCGGGATGAAGGACATAGAAGGGCCAATTAATGCTTGTAGCAACGGGGTAGTTTCTACTGGCGAAGTTATTCATTTCATAGAAGAAAATACGGGAATAAAAGCACTCGTTCAAGAAGTAGGAGATAATGTAGCGCCTTATAATGAAGTGATTAATTGTACATTACATAATGGAAAAGCTATTGAATTAGGATTCTCGTTCCGAGAGTTGAAAATAGAAATAGAACAAGTATTACGTTATTACATACATGCAATGAAATAATCATAAATCCCCCGGTGGCAATCCGGGGGATTCTGGAGGATTTCGACAATACTAATTTTACATTACCAAACTTACCTTATACGCACGACTAATGCTTTTGTGATTGAATTGCTTGTAAATACTTTTCATTTACCCGGTCCCAGTTCACTGTATGCCACCAATTGGTAACAAATTCTGGACGCCGATTTTGATACTTTAAATAATAGGCGTGTTCCCATACATCGATGACGAGTAATGGAATTTTACCTTCTTGCAAAGGTGTATCTTGATTGGGTGTACTCATAACGGAAAGTTCTTCACCGTCCAGAACAAGCCACCCATAGCCACTTCCAAAACGGCTAATTGCTGCTTTGGACAGTTGATCTTTTAAGTTGTCGAAGGTATTAAAATAATAATCAATTACTTTTGCAACGTCTCCATTAGGATCGCCGCCACCTCGTGGGCTCATTACTTCCCAAAAAAGACTATGACAATAATGCCCACCACCGTTATTTCTTACAGCTGTAACAATTTCCTTTGGTAAAGTTTCTAAATTACATAGTAACTCTTCTAAAGACTTATTATGTAATTCCGTATAGTTTTCTAAAGCGGCATTCAAGTTATTTACGTATGTCGCATGGTGCTTTCCGTGATGAATAGAAAGCGTGTTGCTATCGATATAGGGCTCTAGTTCATCATAATCATATGAAAGTTTTGGCAATTGAAATGAAGACATAACATTCCCTCCTTTCTCTTTAAAAGTTGGTCTAGGTAAAAATAGTTTACCTAAGTCAAAAATACACCTATTTTTTATGTAAGTCAATAGTAATGTCTTTAATTTTCTGAAAAATATTACAATAAAAGTAACACTTCGACTTTCATTTGTGACTCTTATTCTTTTTGCTTATACTGTAAAGTAGAACGTTTTGTTGAAATAGAAGGAGATCGTTTATGAGTAAAACGAAACAATTAATAGAGGAAGCGAGTCAGTTTATTACGATTTGCTATAAAGAGCTTAATAAAGAGCAATTCATAGAAGAGCGTGTGAAAGAAATTCAAGTTGAGATAGAGAAGACGGGGACGTATGAGCATACATTTGAAGAACTTGTTCATGGATCGCGAATGGCATGGCGTAATAGTAATCGATGTATCGGAAGACTGTTTTGGAGTAAGATGCACATATTAGATGCACGTGAAGTAAATGATGAGAAAGGTGTATATAATGCGTTAATTCATCATATTAAATATGCAACGAACGATGGGAAAGTTAAACCGACAATTACAATTTTTAAGCAATATCAAGGTGAAGAAAATAATATACGAATTTATAATCACCAATTGATTCGGTATGCAGGATATAAAACAGAAATGGGAGTGATTGGTGACTCTCATTCCACTGCGTTTACAGATTTTTGTCAGGAACTTGGCTGGCAAGGAGAAGGTACGAATTTCGATGTATTGCCACTTGTGTTTTCTATAAACGGGAAGGCACCTATATATAAAGAAATTCCGAGAGAAGAAGTAAAAGAAGTACCAATTGAACACCCAGAATACCCGGTTTCGTCACTTGGAGCAAAATGGTATGGGGTTCCAATGATTTCAGATATGCGCTTAGAAATTGGCGGTATTTCTTATACGGCAGCTCCGTTCAATGGATGGTATATGGGAACGGAGATTGGGGCTCGTAACTTAGCGGATCATGATCGTTATAATTTACTTCCGGCAGTTGCGGAGATGATGAAGCTCGATACATCGAGAAACGGTACGTTATGGAAGGACAAGGCACTAATTGAGTTGAATATTGCTGTATTACATTCCTTTAAAAAACAAGGAGTTAGTATTGTGGATCACCATACAGCTGCACAACAATTTCAACAATTTGAGAAGCAAGAAGCAGCTTGTGGACGGGTTGTAACAGGGAATTGGGTGTGGCTCATTCCACCGTTGTCGCCAGCTACCACTCATGTTTATCATAAACCGTATCCGAATGAAATTTTGAAGCCGAATTTCTTTCATAAATGATATTTAGTATAGGGTTTTTTTCTGCAAAATATAATTTTTTTTAATTACTGTTACGTAGCAAATGGAAGCCTTTACTCTCGGTTATTTTTGGAAGGGGATTTTTGAACCAAAGAGTTCCTTATGTTATAATCAAATTTCTGTTTCGAAGACCTTATAGAAATATAAGGTCTTTTGTTTTGCTTTTTTATGTAATAGGAATAGGAATTTTCTTTTAAATAAGGGATTTAGCATATTTTTAGGGACAACATAAGTGTGTAGAAAATCGATGAATTATTATACTTATATAATCATTGTGTTTTGGATGTAAATAATAAAACATAATAAAGTTGTTTTTTTAGATTGCTGAGGAAGGAGGAAGTGTAAATGAGAATGAAGAGTCGAAAAACGGATTGGCCTGTATTTCTTATTAGTGGTGGCTCACTTGTATTATTTGTAATTGCAGTTATTTTAAATAAAAGTTACGTAGAGGGAGCCATTAATAGCAGTTTTGCAGCTTCAATTAAATATTTTGGTGCCTTTTGGCAGGTTTTGTTAATTGGTACATTTGTTGTTGCAATGTGTATGGCGTTTTCAAAATATGGGAGAGTTAAACTTGGGGGATTAGACAAACCTGAGATTAGTACGACAAAATGGCTCGCTATTATTATGTCTACATTACTTGCCGGAGGTGGCGTTTTTTGGGCAGCCGCAGAGCCGATGTACCATTTGATGACGGTGCCACCAATACATGAAGGTATAACTGCTGGAACGAAAGAAGCGGTAATGCCTGCTTTAGCACAAAGTTATATGCACTGGGGTTTCCTGGCTTGGACGATTTTAGGTACAATTAGTGCGGTAGTTATGATGTACGGACATTATCATAAAGGTATGCCGTTAAAACCTCGAACGCTTTTATATCCTATTTTTGGAGAGAAGTTGCGAAAGAGTTGGCTTGGAACAATGATCGATGTGTTTGCCATTATTGCGGTAGCTGCAGGTACAATTGGTCCAATTGGATTTTTAGGACTACAAGCAAGTTATGGGTTACAAGCATTGTTTGACATTCCTGATGTGTTTACTACTCAATTAGCCATTATTGTTTGTGTAGTAGCTGTTTCTACTATATCTGCGGTAACAGGAATTGATAAAGGGATTCAAATTATAAGTAATTTAAATGTTAGGTTAGCAGTTTTATTAATGGCATTTGTATTACTATTTGGACCAGGTGGATTTATTATTGATTCATTTGTTTCTTCGTTTGGATTTTATATAAATGAATTTATTCCAATGAGCACATATCGTGGTGATACAGCTTGGTTAGGATCGTGGACAATCTTTTTCTGGGGATGGTTTATTGGATATGGACCGATGATGGCAATTTTAGTGAGCCGAATTTCAAGAGGAAGAACAATCCGAGAAATCATCGTTGCAATTGGAATTATTGCACCTATTATTACAACGTTTTGGTTTACTATACTAGGGGGATCAGGTGTGTTTTATGAGTTAATGAATCCTGGTTCTATCTCGACCGCATTAAGTGAATCTGGTATGCCAGCGGCTATGATTGCAATTACAGAGCAACTGCCACTATCTAATATTATTGGACCTGCATTTCTTTTATTAACAATTTTATTTGTAGTGACAACAGGAGATTCAATGGCTTATTCGATTTCAATGGCAGTGACTGGAGATGGAGATCCTAGAATTAGTTTACGAGTGTTTTGGTCGCTTATTATGGGCGCAGTTGCAGCGATTCTTTTATACATGGGTGAGGGAAGTATTAACGCTTTACAATCCTTCATTGTAGTGACGGCTGTTCCTGTATCCATTCTGTTATTCCCAATGCTATGGTTAGCGCCTAAAGTTGCAGGGGAATTAGCGTTAAAACAAGGTATTGTAAAAGAAGAAGATAAAACGTCCTTCTTGTTCCAAAAAGCTAGTAAATCAAAATAAAGAATAAACAAAATGATTGTATGTTTATTTTATATAAAAAGAGGAAGCATTTCATTTGAGATGCTTCCTCTTTGCTATTTATCCAAATACTTTTCCTGAAGGGACAGTACTCGAACAAACATTTTGTATAGTTTCAATCTATTCTAATACTTTATCTTTCGTCTCTGGGACACATAATAGCATTGTAACTAAACCGATTGGATAGATAATGAAGATGAGAGATAATGCTCCCATTAAATTACCACCTGCAGCAAGTAAGCCGATAATGACAGGTCCAAATCCAGCTAACCCACGTCCTGTACCGAAAATAAAGTTCTCTGCTGTCGAGCGAGCTTCAGCAGGGTAGTTTTCAGCTAAAATTGCTCCGAATCCTCCCATCATGCCATTGGCAAAGAATCCTAGCAATGCACTTCCCCATAACAATGATGTTGAGTCTGTGAATAAGAAGAAGTAAATGAGACAGTATATAGTACCACCGACATAATAGATTGTAAAAGTTTTACGGCGACCAATTTTATCGGCTAGAATACCAAAAGTCGCAATTCCAATTAGCATGCCGATCGTAGAGATGAACATCCAACCGCTCGCTTTTGCTAATGTGTAGTTATATTTATTCGCTAAAATAGTTGGCATCCATGTGAAAATTCCATAATATCCGAAGTTCTGGATGAATGACATACTAATAAGACCAATTGTTGTTATCGTTACTTTTTTATTTGCAAATAACTTTCGAAGTGGGAACTTTTTCATTTGCTTTAGTTGTTCTGCCTCAGTAGTTGTTAAATTACCTTCAGCTTCTTTTTGTAACAATTCTTTTTTGTATCGTTGTTTTTGTTCCCATATTTTCGGTTCACTTAAACTTTTGCGGACGTAAACAGCTAGTAGAGCTGGAATGAGTCCAAATAAGAAAACAGCTCTCCATCCGAAATGCGGGACGATAAATGCTGGAAGGAGTGAAGCGACTAGTACACCAAATTGCCATCCAAGTGCAACAACCGATGTCGCCTTGGCGCGCATTTCTTTAGACCATGTTTCAGTTACGATGGCCATTCCAATCCCGAATTCACCACCAACTCCCATTCCAACTAAAAAGCGAAGAATTAATAATTGCCAATAATCTGTTGCGAAATAAATAAGTGCTGTTGCTAGTGAAAATAGTAAGATTGTGAAGGCCATCGTACGGATACGGCCAAATAAATCAGCGATAAATCCAAATAAATAAGACCCGATTAGCATTCCTATTGTGGTGGCTAATGTTAAGTTTCCACCTTCAATAGGGCTTAAATGAAATTCTTTTAAAATGTAGACGAGTACGAAAGATAAGAGCAACATGTCTAAACCTTCTGCTGCATATCCTAGCGCAGAACCAAATAATGTTTTATATCTTTTCTCCTTCGTTTCCTCTGTTGTTGATTGTACATCAGTAGTGACGTTCATCATTACTCCTCCTTATTTTCTTCTACAGTCGCTATGGAAGAATAACAAAAGGCCTTCTCACCTGATATGATGAGAAGGCCAAAAAAGCATACGTATCCTTAAAAAAGATCATACGTATAGTATATTCCGACTTCCTTCTCAACCTCACGGGGTTGGGTTAAAGGACTGTATTATATTACTTTATTTTTAGCACTCTTCTATTAGAATGTCAAATAAAGAGGGGATAGTTATGTGTAAAATATTTCAAAAGATATTTCATTCTTCTTGACGCCCACTTCATTATTTTTCCATAATAAAACTAACTCATATAAAAAGGAATGAATCACAGATGCTAAATTTAGTACTTATGATGATTGAACGTGTCGGACTTATTGTTATTTTAGGATTTTTACTTTCTCATATTAAAACGTTCAGGCGCCTTCTTCATAGACAAGATGGGTATGTAGATAAGCTTAAGCTTATTTGTATTTTTTCAGTGTTTACAATTGTTAGCAATTACACGGGAATTGAAATTGCAGGGAATACAATTATGAATGAAAATTGGCTACAAGGTGTTTCGTCATCTAGTACAATTGCGAATACACGTATTATGGGTGTTGGAATTAGTGGATTGCTTGGTGGTCCTATCGTCGGAATTGGAGTAGGATCAATTGCAGGTATTCACCGTTATATGCTTGGCGGGACGACAGCGCTAAGTTGTGCAATCTCGTCAATTTTAGCAGGCATTATAACGGGATATATTGGATACATTTTCAAAAAATATAATCGTGCAATTACGCCTAAATTTTCAGCGGTTTTAAGTGTGTTTATCGTTTCTTTAGAAATGATTATGATCCTATTAATTGTAGAGGATGGAATTAGTATCGTGAAAACAATTGCGATACCAATGATCCTTGTAAATAGTTTTGGGAGTTTTATTTTACTTTCTATGATACAAGCTATTTTGCGCCAGGAAGAAAATGCGAAAGCTTTGCAAACGCATAAAGTATTACGAATTGCTGACAAAACATTGCCATATTTCCGCAGAGGATTAACAGAAGATTCTTGTAAACATGTGGCACAAATTATTCACCGCTTTACGGGAACAGATGCGGTATCCTTAACAGATACAGAGAAAATATTAGCTCACGTTGGATTAGCATCAGATCATCATATTCCTTCACACAGTTTAATAACAGGTTTATCAAAATCAGTATTAAAAACAGGGAAAATAATGAAAGCGAAATCACGTGAAAGTATTAATTGTCAGCATGAAGGGTGTCCATTACAAGCGGCAGTTGTTATTCCACTAACTTCACATGGGAATACGATAGGAACATTAAAGCTTTATTTTAAAAACTCTAATCAATTAAGTCGTGTGGAAGAAGAGCTAGCGGAAGGGCTAGCGAAAATATTCTCTACACAGCTTGAGTTAGGTGAAGCAGAGTTACAAAGTAAGTTATTGCAAGATGCTGAAATAAAAGCATTACAAGCACAAATCAATCCGCATTTTTTGTTTAATGCAATTAATACCGTATCGGCTTTATGCCGAACAGATGTAGAAAAGGCGAGAAAATTATTATTGCAGCTTAGCGTTTATTTTCGTTGTAATTTGCAAGGGGCACGCCAATTGCTTATTCCATTAGAACAAGAGCTAAATCATGTACATGCATATTTATCGTTAGAACAAGCGAGGTTTCCGAATAAGTATGAAGTGAAGATGTACATTGAGGAAGAGTTAAAGACGACCTTAGTTCCACCATTTGTACTTCAGCTATTAGTTGAAAATGCGTTGCGCCATGCTTTTCCAAAAAAGCAGCCAGTGTGCGAAGTTGAGATACATGTGTTTGAAAAGGAGGGGATGGTGCATTTTGAAGTGCAAGATAATGGACAAGGAATTGAGAGTGAACGTCTAGGAGAATTAGGAAAAATGGTAGTTCCATCAAAGAAAGGGACTGGAACAGCTTTATATAATATTAATGAACGACTTATCGGGTTATTTGGGAAAGAGACAATGCTTCAAATTGAAAGTGAATTAGAGCAAGGGACAAAAATCTCCTTCGTAATCCCGAAAAAAGTAGGGGAGGAAAAACGGAGTGTTAAAAGTATTAGTAGTTGATGATGAAATGTTAGCGCGTGATGAATTGAAATATTTATTAGAGCAAACGAAAGAAGTAGAGATAATTGGTGAGGCGGATTGTGTAGAGGATGCATTAGAGGAATTAATGAAAAACAAACCAGATATTGTTTTCTTAGACATTCAGTTATCTGATGATAACGGATTTGAAATCGCAAATATATTAAAGAAGATGAAAAATCCCCCTGCAATTGTATTTGCTACGGCCTATGATCAATATGCGCTGCAAGCGTTTGAAGTAGATGCGTTAGACTACATTTTAAAGCCATTCGATGAAGAACGTATCGTACAGACATTAAAGAAGTATAAAAAGCAAAAACAAATAAAATTAGAAACAAAGCAAGATGTAAAGAGTGTAGACGTAACGACCGAGATGCATAAATTAGCATTACCAATTGAGGAATCGATTGTACTTGTGAATATTGAAGATATTATATATGTAGGACTTGTGGACGGAAAAGTGACAGTAAAAACGATGAGAGAAACATATGTAACACATGATACGCTTGTCATTTTGGAAAAGAAGTTGCCGCAGGCAAGTTTTATGCGTGTCCATCGCAGTTTTATTGCAAATATTAATCATATTACAGAAATACAACCATGGTTCAATTCTACATATAATTTAATTATGAAAGAAGGATCGAAAGTACCTGTTAGCCGTACATATGCAAAAGAACTCAAAAAGCTGCTTCGTATTTAAGAAGTAGCTTTTTGTATTTCATCTGCCTATATTTGTAACTAATTCTGTATATTTGACGTTCCGTTATGCAAGCGCTTACAACTTTGTTTGTATCTTATACAATAAAGGTACCAAATCGAAAGAGGTGGCCAAAATGAGTACGAAAAAAGTATATAGTTTCTTATCACAAGCATTCATATTTTCAGCTATTATGTTAGTTTCTAATATTATTGCAACGCATTTACCAATTCCGATGCCTTCATCGGTAATCGGGTTAGTTGTTTTATTTAGCCTATTATGTTTAAAAGTTATTAAATTGGAGCAAGTTGAATCACTCGGAACAGCTTTAACAGGTATTATCGGATTCCTTTTCGTTCCATCAGGTATTTCAGTTATTAATTCTCTTGGTGTAATGAGCCAATATTTTGTACAAATTCTAACTGTAATTGTTGTAGCAACAATTATTTTACTCGCAGTAACAGGGTTATTTGCACAATTCATTTTAGGAAAAGATGACAAAGAAACAAAAGATACAAAAGAATTGAAAGTAGTAAATAAAGGACGCAAGCACGGAAAAGTTGCGTAACCACTTTAGCGTATATATTGTTAGGAGGTAATGAACATGGCAAGCACAATGACTCCATATTTTGGAATCGTCGTTTCGTTAATCGCATACGGAATCGGAACATTATTATTTAAGCATTCAAAAGGATTCTTCTTATTTACACCGTTATTTGTAGCGATGGTTTTAGGGATTGTCTTTCTAAAAGTAGGTAACTTTACTTTCGAAGAATATAATACTGGCGGAAAAATGATTAGTTTCTTCTTAGAACCAGCAACAATCGCGTTTGCAATTCCATTATATAAACAAGTAGATAAGTTAAAAAAATATTGGTGGCAAATTTTATCGGCTATCGTGGTTGGATCTATTTGTTCAGTGGTTGTCGTGTTCATTGTCGCAAAAGCAATTGGTTTAGATACAGCTGTAATGAACTCAATGTTACCGCAGGCAGCAACAACAGCAATTGCATTACCAATATCTGAAAGTATAGGTGGTATTCCAGCAATTACATCATTTGCAGTTATTTTTAACGCAGTTATTGTATATGCATTAGGAGCTTTATTCTTAAAAACGTTTAGAGTTAAACATCCAATTGCTAAAGGTTTAGCGCTTGGGACAGCAGGGCATGCGTTAGGGGTTGCAGTAGGTATCGAAATGGGTGAAGTAGAAGCAGCTATGGCAAGTATCGCTGTGACAGTAGTTGGTGTCGTAACAGTGGTGGTTATTCCAATGTTCATTCCATTTATTGGATGATAAAACTTACTTAAAAAAATATAAAAGCAAGCTATTTGTAGGGCGGATTTCTACTGATAGCTTGCTTTTTATGTTACAGTAGTGGTAAGACCTATTTGTAGGGGGATAAAAATTTCCTTAAATCTTCATTAATACTGTGCATAATGCGTTTTGAAATAGGTCATTGTATTGTAAAATAAGAAGTAACATAGTATATCAGCACAATGAACGAGCGGTTAGGCTGGAATATAAATTGCTCGCAATGGCTTTAATATTAAAGGATAATTATAAGTAGAGAATAGAGAGAGATCTACTTGTTAACGTTTTACTTTATAGGACAGGAGAGAGTACTCGTCGATTATGCAAATAAAAAACCTGTTTCAAAGCAAAGGATTTCAGAGGTTAATCGTATTAGTATTACTTGCTCTCATATTGTATGGGATGCAAAGTATGTTAAATTTAATTTTAATTACGTTTATGTTGACGTATTTAATGGATCGATTCCAAAAGTTTATTTCTCGTAAATTAGATCATTTCATGCCAATTAATCGGAAAATTATTATAGCGCTTTTATATGTAATGTTAGTGGCGGGAATTGCCATTACGCTATTTAAATATTTACCGGTATTAACAATACAAATTTCACAATTGATTTATCAATTTAATGTATTTTTAAGAAATCCACCTGATAGTGAATTAATTAAGTATGCAGTTAATGCTGTTAATCATATGGAGCTTTCTAAATATGTGGGGCAAGGCGTAGACATTTTGTATAAATCTATCACGAATGTTGGGAAATTTGGCCTTCAAGTTTTACTTTCTGTAATTTTAAGCTTATTTTTCTTACTTGAAAAAGCACGTATCGTTGCTTTTACTTCGAAATTTAAAGAAAGTCGACTTGCAATTTTCTATAACGAAATAGAGTATTTCGGAAAGAAATTTGCACGTTCATTCGGAAAAGTAATCGAAGCACAATTTTTAATCGCAATTGTTAACTGTGTTTTATCTGTTATCGCATTATGGATATTAGGATTCCCGCAATTACTAGGTTTAGCGTTAATGATTTTCTTGCTTGGTTTAATTCCAGTTGCAGGTGTTATCATTTCGTTATTCCCACTTTGTATGATTGCTTACAATATCGGCGGTATTATGTACGTTGTTTATATTTTAGTTATCGTAACAGTAATTCATGCGCTTGAAAGTTACGTGTTAAATCCGAAGTTTATGTCGCAAAAAACAAACTTACCGATCTTCTATACATTTATGGTATTAATTTTCTCAGAACACTTCTTAGGTGTATGGGGATTAATTATCGGTATTCCAATCTTCATTTTCTTATTAGATGTCTTGGATGTGACAAGTGATGAAATGGAGAAGGACGTTGAAAAAAATAAAGTGAAGTAAAGAAAAAGCATCGATGTTCGATGCTTTTTCTTTTATAACATGACGTTCCTTATGCCATACTGTAAGAAGAACATAGAATAGGGGTGAAATAATGGCTGTAAATGAAAAGGTAGAGTTAGCTACATTTGCTGGAGGATGTTTCTGGTGTATGGTTTCGCCATTTGAAGAGATGGAAGGGATTATACAGGTCGTTTCAGGTTATACAGGTGGTCATAAAGAGAATCCAACGTATAAAGAAGTGTGCGCGGAAACAACGGGACATTATGAAGCAGTACAGATTACATTTGATGCAAATAAAATGCCGTATGAGGAATTGTTAAATATATATTGGAAACAAATTGACCCAACCGATATTGGAGGCCAATTCCACGACCGCGGACAGTCTTATGAAACAGTGATTTTTTATCACGATGAAGAACAACATAGAAAAGCAGAAGCTTCAAAAGAAGAGCTCGAGGAGAGTGGGCGTTTTTCAAAGCCGATTGCTACAAAAATATTACCAGCTATTACGTTTTATCCTGCTGAAGAATATCATCAAGGATATCATAAGAAAAACACATTCCGTTATGAGTTATACCGTAAGGGTTCAGGGCGAGATGCCTTTATTAAGCAACATTGGCCAAAGGATAATGCTCATTTACAAGAAAAATTAAACGAGATGCAGTTTTATGTAACACAGGAAAATGGAACTGAACCACCTTTTCAAAATGAATATTGGAATCATAAAGAAGAAGGACTTTATGTAGATATTGTTTCAGGTGAGCCGTTGTTCACCTCTATGGATAAATTCGATAGTGGATGCGGGTGGCCAAGTTTTACGAAACCAGTTATGTCAGCTAGTGTGAAAGAAAAAATGGATGTTAGTCATAATATGACGCGTACGGAAGTGAGAAGTAAAGAAGGAGATTCACATCTTGGTCATGTATTTCCAGACGGTCCAGGACCAAATGGTCTTCGTTACTGTATTAATTCAGCGGCGCTACGCTTTATTCAAAAAGAAGAGTTAGAAAAAGAAGGATATGGTGATTTTCTAATCCTTTTCGGAAATAAAAAATAACCTCGCAAGTAGCGAGGTTATTTTTTTATTTTACTTTTTTCTTTTGAAATTTGCTTAGTGCTTCGTAAACGATTGGAACAATAAGAAGTGTTAATAACGTTGAACTTGTTAATCCACCAATTACAGTTACACCAAGTCCTTTAGAAATTAAGCCGCTACCTTCAAATCCTAATGCAAGCGGGATAAGAGCCCCGATTGTTGCAATTGCAGTCATTAAGATAGGACGTAGGCGTGTTGTACCAGCTTCTAATAATGCTTCACGTGTTGATAGGCCGTCATTTTCTTTATGAATAACGCGGTCAATAAGCACGATTGCGTTCGTTACAACGATACCAATTAGCATAAGAGCCCCAATCATCGCAGATACACTTAACGTTTCGCCAGAGATTAATAAGGCAACGAGTGCACCAATGATTGTGAATGGTAGCGAGAATAAAATTGCGAATGGTGCAAGGGCACCGCCAAATGTAACGACAAGAACGAAGTATACAATGGCAATCGCAGCTAGCATCGCTAAGCCAAGTTGTTTGAATGATTCTTGAATATCTTGTGTAACACCGCCCATAGAAACATCTACACCAGAAGGAAGATCCATTTTATCTACTTCTTTTTGAACAGCTGCAGATGCTTTTGAAACGTCATCAGATGTTAATTTTGCACTAACTTCCGCATAAACTCGGCCATCTCGGTGCGTTACTGTATTAGAAGTTTCACCTTCTTTTACAGTCATAACATCTTTAACAGCAACTTCATTACCGAGTGGTGTTGTAATTTTGCGATTCGTTAAATCATCAATTGTTTCATAACTTTGTTTTTCAGCTTCTACATATACATTTACATCTTTACCGTCTTTTTTAATTGTTGTAAGAACAGGGCGATCATGTTGATTAGACAGTCCCATTCCAATTTGGGCAGCCGTTAGGCCCATTTTACTTAGCTTTTCTTGATCTGCTACTAAAGTGTACTCTGCATATGTTTTCGCAATGCTAGAGTCTACGTCTTTTAAGTCTTTATTTTTCTTCATGATATTTTGAATGTCTTTAACGACAGGTTTAATTTCTTCAGAGCTATCTCCATAAACGTATAGTTTAATTTCATTGCTACCGCCACTTGCTCCGAAATCTTGGTTCTTCCATTCGCCTTTTCCAGACATCTTTTGTAAATCTTTAACGACTTGTTCTTTCTCTTTTTCAAAGTTTTTCGTATCGTTATCATATTGAACGAAGAACATTGCTTGATTTGTTTGACCAGGACTCATTGGGTTTTCGCCGCCTAATGAGAATTGAATCGTTTTGACGTCTTTATTATCTTGGAAATGCTTTTCAGCCTTCGTTGCAATTTTTTCGACGTCTTCTAACGTTTGACCTGGTTCAGGTTTGTACGTTGCAATAATCATTTTCTCTTCTTCAGATGGTAAGAAGCTGACACCGATAATCGGTACAAGTGCAAGGCTACCTACTAATAGAAGAACAGCGATACTTGATGTAATAATTTTATGGTTTAACGCCCATTCAAGTATACGTTTATAACCGTTTGCTAATTTACTTGGTTTTTCCTCATGATGTACCTCTTTTTCTCTCATGCTCTCTTTCTTAAATAAGGAGTGAGCTAGCATTGGTACGATTGTAACAGCCACTAGTAACGATGCTAATAAAGCAAAGACGATAGTTAAGGCGAATGGTAAGAACATTTCACCAATCATACCTTTTACAAGTCCAAGCGGTAAGAATACAGCAATTGTTACAATGGTAGAAGACATGATCGGGATAAACATTTCTTTCGTAGCTTCACGAATTAAATCTTTCCCACGTAGTTTTTCTTCTGATAACGACATGCGTCGATAAATATTTTCAATAACAACAATTGAGTCATCGACAACGCGTCCGATAGCGACCGTCATTGCTCCAAGCGTCATAATGTTCAGTGTAATATCCATTTGTTTTATAACTAAAACAGCAATTAATAAAGAAAGTGGTATAGAAACGACAGAGATTAACGTTGTTCGGATATTTCGTAGGAACAACATAATAATAACAATCGCAAAGATAGCCCCGAAAATTGCTTTGCTAAGCATTGTTTCAACTGATTTCTCAATCGGTGCACCTTGATCGAATGTTGAGATGATCTCTAAGTCTTTATATTTTTTCTCAAGGTCTTTTACTTTATCTTTAACTGCATTTACAACATCAACTGTGTTTGCATCAGCAGCCTTTACAATTTGAATTCCGATTGCTTCTTTTCCATTTGTTCGAGAAATAGATTCTGCTTTTCCAACTTCTTTAATATCGGCAATTTCTTCTAATGCAACCGTTGGTATGCCGCTCATAGCAGCTGGATTCATTGGTGGTGTTTGTGTTCCAGCGCCAGCATTTTGAGTACCTTGACCATTCGGCGATGAAGGGATAGCTGGAATTTTTAATTCTTTTAATGCTTTAATTGTTGTAATGTTACCATCTACAACCACTGATTTTTCCGTATCTTTAAATGTATATAAACCAAGAGGTAGCGATACGTCCGAACCTTTAATCATATTTTTTACAGTATCTTCACTTAAACCTAATTCTTTCATCTTGTCTTTTTTGAAGACGAGCTGTACTTCGTCTACTTGTTGACCTGCGATTTGAACAGATGCGACACCATCAAGTCCTTTTAATCCAGGAACAACATTTTTTTCTACATTTTCTGTTAAGGCAGCTAAAGATTCATTTTTACTCGCTACGCTTAATGAAATAACAGGAAAGGCATTAAAATTTACTCGTGAGACTTTCGGGTCTTTCACACCTTCTGGTAGTTTCACGTTTGCGAGGGCTTCTTTAATTTCCGTTTCGGCTTTTTCCATATTTTTATCAAAATTATATTCTACTTGAATAGAAGATGCATTTTGAAAAGATGATGAACTAACAACGTTTACACCGCTTAAATTTTGCAGTTGCTCTTCCATCGGTTTTGAAATTTTGTCAGCTACTTCTTCTGGCGTAGCACCAGGATAAACCGTCGTTACTGTTACAATAGGCGTTGTAATATCAGGAATTGTTTCTAATTTCATATTCATCCCAGAATAAATGCCTGCAATGGTAACAATAATCGTTAGTAGCCAAACCGCGAACTTATTTTTTAACGAAAAATTGATAAGTTTGTTCATGTTTGCGCTCCCTTTTTATTGTATTGACCAACTGGTCAGTCTAATACATAATATAACTGACTGATTGGTCAGTCGTCAATGAAAAGAGATGGTATAATAAATTGAAACTTTAATCAGAGGGAGTTTTACTGCCCACAAATAGCGGGATAAAGTGAAACTATAAGGAGAGAGATTTTTTTATTATTCCTTACTGAATTATTAGCTTTTATTAATGGAGATTCTATGTAAGTATTAGGCCTAGAAATAACTTTTTGACCCGCTATTGGGGGATGGGGTTTGCTACTTGCTAATATAAGATTAAATTTACATTTACATAAGATGCGAAATTAAGTTTAGGAGAGAAGATATGATATGAAAGAGAAAGAGCGCTTAATTATAGAGATGGCTATGAAGTTATTTGCGACTAAGGGTGTAAGTGCAACGTCAGTACAAGAGATTGTCACAGCTTGTGGTATATCAAAAGGGGCCTTTTATTTGTATTTTAAATCGAAAGATGAGCTTTTATTAGCGACACTTCGATATTACTATGACAAAATCCAAAAGAAAATGCTGGATATTGAAAAAGAGTCTTTATTACCACGTGAAAAATTTGAAAAGCAGTTATATTTTCAGTTTACTGATGTGCAAAAACATAAAGAATTTATTATTATGCACGCAAGAGAAAATGCAATTCCGTTTAATAAAGAAGTAGAAGAGTTTATGATACGGATGAAGTTAGAATCTCATGCATTTTATCGGAATAGCTTATTGTCTATGTATGGTGAAAAGGTCGGTCCATATTTATTAGATTTAGTAATTATGGTGGAAGGAATATGCCACGGTTATTTACAATTGATTATTTTAAATGAACCGGAAATTGATTTCTCTCATGTTGCTTCCTTTATTTTAAAAAGAGTAGACGATTTAGTAGAAGGGCTTCTAGACTCTTCGGAGGAACCTATTTTAAATGAAGAAAAGATTGGGGAGTTATTTTGTAGCTCAGAGCTTATTAAAGAACAGGTGAAAGAGCATTTTTTAAATGAAATTATTCTATTAAAACGAACATTAGCAGATCAACTGGAAAATGATGAGGTTTTAGTCACTTTAGATGTTTTAGAATCCGAAATGAGAGTTCAAAATCCAAGGATTCCAGTTATTCGAGGGATGTTAGCGAATTTGGAAACGTATAATGATTTGAATGATTTTAGATTGAGGTTAGCCCGATATTACTATATAAATTGAGACTATAATCAGTTTTTATTTTACATTTTGAAATTTATACATATCACCATAAACGTTGGTGTCGTTGTATATAAACAATACAATATCTACATTTTGTTCTTCTAGTTGCTGTTTCACACTTTTTCCTTGCGTGTAAATAAAGGATATGTAGCATCAGCATACGAATCTTTTAAGATAACAATGGTACCAAAATTCTTTTCGGAATGTAAAATTAGAAAGTTTAGGATAGCATTTAAATATTTAATTTTTGTATATTGTGCGAGGGAGAAAAAATCCTTGTTTATAAAAAGGGTCGTCCCTAAATATCTTTTAGGAACGACCCTTTTTACTGACATTAAATAATTTAGTTACTTTTTTCTGCCCACTCTTCAACGTTCCAAGTTTTTGTGATCCAGCCTTCATAAAATTCTGGTTCGTGACATACAAGAAGGATTGTCCCTTTATATGCTTTCAGAGCTTTTTGAAGTTCTTCCTTTGCTGTAACATCAAGATGGTTTGTTGGCTCATCGAATAGGATCCAGTTACTTTCTTCACCCATTAGCTTACATAAACGAACTTTTGCTTGTTCGCCACCACTTAATTGATTTAGCGGGCGAGAGATGTGCTCATTTTTTAATCCGCATTTTGCTAACATTGCACGAATTTGATGTTGGTCCATGCTAGGGAATGTGTTCCACACATCATCAATTGGTGTTATATTATCAGCTTTAACTTCTTGCTCGAAGTATGCAGGCTCTAAGAAGTCACCAAGGCTCGTTTTACCGCTTAAAGGTTTAATTTTTCCTAAAATTGTTTTTAGTAATGTTGATTTACCAACACCATTACATCCAACGATGGCAATTTTTTCACCGCGTTCAATTGTCATTGTTAGTTTTGGTAGTAATGGGTGTGTATATCCGATTTCTACATTTTCACCTTCAAAGACGAAACGGCTACTTGCACGACATTCTTTAAATGAGAATTCTGGCTTAATTGCTGTTTCAGGACGATCGATAAGCTCCATGCGATCAAGTTGTTTTTGACGACTCTTTGCACGACCTGTAGTTGAATAACGAGCTTTGTTCTTTGCGATGAAGTCCTCTTGCTTTTTAATAAACTCGCGCTGCTTTTCATAAGCGTTTATATGTTGATTTTTATTGATTTCTGCTAGTTCTAGGAATTTTTCGTATGTCGCAGTATAGCGCGTCATTTTTGTAAATTCTAGATGGAAAATAACATCAACGCATTTATTCATAAATTCCGTATCATGAGAAATTAATAAGAATGCATGTGGATATTCTTTTAAATAATTCGTTAACCAATGAATATGTTCAACGTCTAAATAGTTAGTAGGCTCATCGAGTAATAACACTTCTGGTTGCTCAAGTAATAGTTTTGCAAGTAATACTTTTGTACGTTGCCCACCACTTAGTGCTGAAACATCACGATCTAAACCGATTGCATCAATTCCAAGACCTCTTGCTGCTTCTTCAATTTTCATATCTAGTAAATAGAAACCACCTGCTTCGAGAGCATCTTGTATTTCCGCCATCTCCTCAAGAAGTGCCTCTAATTCTTCTGGTGTTGCAGTTCCCATTTTTTCTGCAACTTCATTTAAAGCTTTTTCTTTTTCAAATAAAGGTAAAAATGCGTCAGCTAATACATCACGAATTGTGCGACCCGGTGTTAAAATTGTATGCTGGTCTAAGTAACTGTAATTTGTACCAGGTGTCCATTCTACACGGCCTTCATCATGGATAAGTTGACCAGTAATAATATTCATAAATGTTGATTTGCCAACACCATTTGCACCGACTAATCCAACGTGCTCACCTGCTAGTAATCGCATAGATACATCTTTAAATAATGTACGATCACCAAATGTATGTCCTAGTTTTTCGACTGTTAATAAGCTCATAGTATCCTCCGTCCAACTTGAAATAGTACCTTGAATCATGATACTAAATTCTTTCGTATAATGCTATCATTTCAAAATGTATATTTTTTCAAGAGTTATTTTACGTTCATTTTTTGTGGAAATATCATAGTAAAAAAGTTACTTCTATTTATAGAAGTAACTTTTTTATTAAGCTTCTTGTTTTACTTTACTAACTTTTTTTTCTGCTACAATGAAATGTGGTCTACGCTTTGTTTCATAATAAATACGACCGATGTATTCACCGATAACTCCTAGGAAAATGAGTTGAATACCACCGATAAATAATATGGCAGAAATTAATGTAAAGTATCCTGGTACATCGACGCCGCTAACAGTAATTTGAATAAATGTAGTGATTACATATAAAACAGCTAAAAGCGTTGTTAATAATCCGAGGTATATAGATAATCGCAATGGTTTATTGTTAAACGAAATTACACCATCTATCCCGTAATTTAATAACTTAGAGAAAGTCCATTTACTTTCTCCGTCAGAACGTAATACATTTTCGTATTCAATAATTTGTTCTTTGAAACCAATCCAAGAAAATAAACCTTTTGAAAACCGATTGTATTCAGTTAGAGATAGTAATGAATCGACTGCACTTCTACTTAAAAGTCTAAAATCACCGATGCCATCTACTAGTTCAATATCAACGAATTTATTCATGACTTTATAGTATAGGCGAGAAACGAAAGAGCGCACTGGTGAATCACCTGTTCTAGTTCGCTTTGCAATTACTTGATCATAGCCGTTATTATAGCCGTCTAACATATCTTTTATTAGTTCGGGCGGATGTTGTAAATCAGCATCCATAATAACCACAGCGTCGCCTGTAGCGTACTTTAGACCGGCAAGCATAGCAGCTTCTTTTCCAAAATTCCTACTAAATGATATATAATGCACATTTGAGTCTGAATCGGCTAGGTCACGTAGAATCTCTAATGTATTATCTTTACTTCCATCATTGACGAAAACAAATTCATAATCAGTAGTTAGTTTATGAATTTCAAGAGAAGTCTCCGAATAGAAAGCTCTGAGTACCTTCTCCTCATTATAACAAGGTACTACTATTGAAAGGGTCATGTTAGGACCTCCTTAGATGTAATTTTAAACTGGGCATGAAGTAAAAGTTGAAGCAATTATCTTCAACTTTTACTTCACTTTATTTTACTAACTTTTTTTAAAACGATTTTTAAATTTTGTATATCGATCCCTATCTCCAAGAACTAGAAGCGAGATACAAATGATAAATGAAATGATAGAAATAACGAGACCCATTTTGAAATAAGGTGTGACGTATTTCATTTCAACTACATGCTGCCCTTTTGAAATAGGAACACCAATAAAGGCAGAATTAGCCTTCGTAAACTCAGTTTCTTTACCGTCAACCTTTATTGACCATCCTTTACTATACGGTACAGATAAATATAGTAATCCATCTTTAGTAGAATTAATATTACCTTTTAAGTAGTTACCTTTATAGTAAATATTTTGTAGGCTATTTTCTTTTAAAGTATTCACTTTTTTCGGGACAGTTTTATAGTTGGTACTGTTGACTTGTAAGTCTTTCAACTCGTATTGGCCAGGAGTAGGGATAGAAATGATTAGCTCAGTTGGCTTCGCATCTTTTCCTAAATTGTAAACAAATCTTTCTAACGGGTAAGCATAGGCCCCATCTTCATTACCTTTTATCATAGATTTGTCATTCACAGTAACCCCAAATGATTCCTTATTTATATTTCTAATTTTAATTTCAACAAGGAGATCACCTAACATATCGGTATTATCAACAGGTACTATTATACGCCCATTTTCATGAACAGTGAGTATATCTTTCTCTTTATCTATATTTTCCCACTTAATTTTATTTGGATTAATCTTAATTTGTTTTGAATCTAGCTGTTTTGTATTAAATTGTTTTAACGGAAGACTTCCAACATTATCTACAACTACAGCATCTAATAAAAGTTGGTCTTTCTCAGCGAAATTAAGTTTTGAAAATTCTTCATCACTTATTCCAGCTTCGTATACATAGCCTAATGGTAGTGCAAATTCGTTTTTATAAATGTTGTAAGGACCTACTTGTTGTAAATATTTATAACCATACGGAATATCAGTTTTATTAGCACCTTCACTTAATACATAATATTTTACCCCTAGCATGTTCTCAAGGAATAGTCGTTTATCTAACTGGAAGAACATAGATGGACTATCATATCCTTGGAAAACATTGTACTTATTTTTCATAAAGTCATGAACATCACGATTGACTAAGCTTTGATAAGTACTTGTACCATGATAACCTTGCAGCATCGGTGTATTCTTATAATTATTGTTTGGATTGATAATTCGATAAAAATCTTTATCTTGATTTTGTATATAACGAATTGCGTCAATTTCATCCTTATTATCGAGACCTGGTCCATGTAATGATTCTTTTGTTACACCTGCTTGATTAAAGTGTTTACTAAGAGCAATATCTGAATAGACGTAATTAATACATATTACATTGACCAGTACATTTAATAGAATGAAACACTGTAAAGCTACTTTTGACAAATAGCGCCATAGTAATATTGTAATAATAGATAAAGCAGTAGTGCCAATTAAAATTTTATCAATCGTTTCTAGCGGTTGTCCGTTTATATTTACTTTTCTATAGAATGCGTAAATAAATAGTACTGTTGCTAGCAAAGGACCTATTAAAGAGCTAACCTTCTTTTTGTTAAGTAGCATCCAGTCTAAAATGTAGGCGACAGTTTGCGCAACTACAAATGCAAATAAGTAAAACCATCTGTATTGCATAGCGGAAAAGCCATTAAATACGGAATACGTATATGGAAGCATATATAGAACTAACATAAACCCAGTAAAGAGTAACTTATTTGTGACAAGTTTATTGCGTATTAGAAGCGCACTTGTAATAAGGAAGAGGATGAAAACTGGGAATGCGAGCTGATAATCCTCTGTATTATTAATGAAAAAGATACTTTCCATTAAGTTTTTATAAAACGTATCTTCAAAAAATAATGGAATAGTAAATTTTGTAGCTAGTCGATCTGAACTAAATACCCCATTTACAGATGGTATAAAGCAAACAGCGGCTAAACCTAGTGATAAAAAATATAGGAAAGCAATTCTAATATAATAAGTTATAAATGTTTTAATTGTTTTATTCTGCTGTGTAGCGAAATATTGGAAAAAGGCATAAATATAGATGAAAATACTAGTAATGAAGGCGAAATAGAAATTTGATGCAAGCATAAGTGCTGTTGCAAACAGGAATAATCCCTTTTTTCGCTCTAAAATATATTTATCCAGTCCCCATATTACTAAAGGTAAAAATACTATAGCATCTGCCATGAAATCCCATAATAAAGAATGGCGAATAAAAGTCACACATCCTCCATATATAATGGCAGAAACGAAAGAAGAAAAAATAGTTTTATTATGATAACGTAAAGAACCATACATGAATAGCATTGCTAATGTACTTTTTAAAATACTCATATATAGCTTCATCTCAAAGATTTGGTCAAAATTTAGTTTAGGAAGTAGAAGCGTAAGCCAGAAAAATGGTGCTGTACTATAGTAATAACTAAATTCCCCGAATAAATCTCCACCTAAGCCATAATCCCAAGACCAAAATAAATTCCCATCTTTAAATGCATGTTGTAAAAGGAATGTAAAGAAGCTGAATTGTGATAATGCATCTCCCGTACTAGAAAATACACTGTCTGATTTTAAGAAAAAGTAATGAAAAGCAAATGCACATATTATTAATAATGGAATGATAATAAGTGTGCTTTTAGTAAAAAATGTTCTTTTATTTCCCTCTGAAGTCATTAAATGAATAAGCCTCCCCAATACAATTATTAAGATTTAATCCGTATTCTCCATATTTAGATATTGTTTTATAATGAAGAAAAACTATGGATGAATCGACGATTTTTAACGGTAGTAATAAAGTTTTCTGTTGTGCAATTTATGGTGTAACGAGTTAATGTTTGTATAGAAGATTAACTGCGAATTGCTTTAATACTAGGTGTTGTACATCTAGGGCTGTTCGTTTCCAAGTATAATCATTCCAGAAAGGCAAGTCAATTTAAGATATAGATTGAAAACAGGGCTCATTCTAAGTGAAGAAGATAAAATAAAAACTTCAAATTAAATTTGAAGTTTTTATTTTTATTTATTTTCGAGCCAGCTTTTTATTTATAAATCCTAAAATCAATCCACGTATTTTTGGGTCAATGGCAAGACCGATAATACCGTACAATATACCAGTAAGTGTTAAAGCTATTAGTGGCGGTAAGTTAATTAATGCTGTACGGTATATTGCGTAACTGATTATAAACGCTAGTGCATTGAATATTATTCCTTTGAATAGTAATGAAAAACCTTTACGAACGAATAAAGTAAAGCCGATTAATAATGTAATCTCGGTAATGATCGCAGCTGCCGCAGCTCCCATCATTCCAAATTGGCTGCCTAATGTAATGTAACTTATGATAGCGACAGCTAATCCAATTCCCATCGTTGTCGCACGCTTCCATTGTTGACCAATAGTTGTTAAATTATCAGCAAGTGGATAGTTGATAGATTGTAAAATAACCATAAAGGCTAAGATTGCAAGAGCGTCACCAGCTGGTGCATATTCTTCGCCTAATAAAGTAACAATCCAAAAACTTGGATCGGCGATAAATGGAATCGAGATTCCCATCCCTAAGAAAGACATAAGTTTTAATTCGAACTGAGATAGCTTTCTATGTTCATCAATATTCTTTTCATTTCCAAAAGCAAATAACTTTGGGTAAAAGGCAGCTGCAATCACACCAGGTATTTGATAAAGTACAGCAGGTATTTTCGATGCAGCACCAAAGAATCCAACTTGTTTATATGTCGAAACTTTTTCTAATATAATGGGTCCTAACTGTGGTAAAAGCATAATGATGATCCCATTAATTGTGAAAATAAGCAGTTGATCTAAAATACCTTTGTCCCAGCCTTTATGAACTGTTGTATGGCGGAGCACCATTATGAAGGCGATGACTCCTGTTATAAGACTAGATATCCCGTACATGGCAGCGACCATCATAAGTGACCATTCAAATGACATTCCTAGTAGAAGCGCAGCTGCGGCTGTTACACCTTGTAGTACAGAAATAATCGCTGTAAATTGCATACGTTCTGTCACTTGGAAATAAGCCATTCCAACACCCTGTAAAGTTGCTCCAAACATGGTCGGTAGTACAACCCAATACACCATGGCACGTAAGTAAGCATCAGTATAGAAGAACTGAGCAAAAATAGCGAAGAGCACAGAAATTACGATAGCTAATACTAAACGAATGCGTAAATAACTGCTGATCAGTACACTAATGTTAGCATCACTTCTTGTTCCTTCACGCATAAATGTATGTGTCAAACCTGCATCTGTGAAATAACAAATAACAGCGGAAACTGCTAATGCAGTTGTAAACATCCCATACTCATCTGGTGAAACGTACCTTGCGAAGAGAATTGTTGCAATAGCAAGCACAAATCGAACAGTAATATTTCCTACAAATAGGTAGGAAGCGTTTTTAAGGATTTTATTTGTTTTCATGGAAAAAAGACCTTTCTATTCTTCAGGACGCACTTTGTCCTATTTGTAAATTTGATTTTTTTACGGAAAGAATGTTTAGAAGCTTATTTTTATTTAAGAAAACAGAAATTTGATTCGTACAAACCAAAGCATCGCGTATAACTTCTTGCTTCGTTTTCCATTTTTTGAATAAATTTTGCGACAATATTTATTTATATCGCTTTTGATTAGTTGAACTTGTGATTTATCTAATTTAGAGTTGCCCTTAATGTATATACAAGCGTTATTAATAACCGTATATGGGAATAGGTAAGTTTCAAGAATTTCAATAAGTTCGGTAGAATCATTCACGATTAAGTCTTTTGACTTATTATGAACCCAATCTTTCATTCGATTAAATATTTCTAATTCTTTTTCTGTTTTTAAATCATAATCTTTATACTTTGAAGAAAGATTTCCTTCTGATAAAATTCGGTAATATGTCAAATATTCATCTACATAGCATACGTTTGTTACACTCATTAATTTAAATAGAAACTCTAAGTCTTCTCCCCAGCTACATCCTGGTGTGAAACGAATGTTATGATCCATCACGACAGATCTTTTGAAAATCCAAGTACTCGTTTGAGCAACAACCTGATGCGTTAAGAAAGATTTGGTCATATCACCTTTAATAAAGTTTGTCGTGTGCTCAACTTTTCCTCCAGTTTCTTCGTAAAAGTTCATATAGCCACAATAACAAGCATTCATATTGTTTTTATGCATGCTTTCAACTTGTTTTTCGATTTTTGTTGGGTGCCATAAGTCATCACTATCAAGGAAAGCGACGTATTCTCCGCTAGCATTTTCAATCCCTGTATTACGAGCTACTGAAACACCTTGGTTTTTTTGGTGAACGTATTTTACTTGACCCGGATATTTTTCTGCAAGATTTTTTACGATAGAAGGTGATTGATCTTTACTTCCATCATCTACAATTACAATTTCAATGTTTTTATATGTTTGATCCAGTATTGACTGCATCGTTTCTTCAATATATTTTTCTGTGTTATACAGGGGTATGACAACAGAAACAAGTTGTTTTTGTTCCATCATAGAATTTTTATCTCCTCAAATTTTTTATGTCTTGCACCATATATACAAGCCTTTTGAAAGGAAGAAGATTACAAGAACATCTGTATCAGTTTAACGCATATAAACTTTGTAAATCAACTTTCTATTATTGTACTTTGTATAAAAAGTATTTATTATAGAATATATTGTCTTGTAAAAATATAGAAATATAATTTGAAAATTATGTATTTGAAGGGAGAAGATGAGATGTTAAGGCGATTTACTCGCAAATCTAATGTAATCCTTTTAGGGATTATTATGATAGTCGGTTTTGCGCTTCGTTTTGCAACTTTACAAACACATGGTGCAGATTTGACTATAGCTAGCGATGATCTAGGTTATCAAAAAACGGCAACTATTTTATTGGAAACAGGAATGTTAACATATCATGAGCCGGATAAACCAACTATTCATATTATGCCAGGTTTTCCAGCGTTTTTAGCTACTGTATTTTACTTTTTTGGAAATGGTAATGAAGGCCTTTTTGTAGCTAAATTAATTATTATCCTATTAGGGGTACTTAGTATTTTACTAACTTATAAGATTGGTACTTATTTATTGAATCCCGCTGCAGGATTAATAGGTGCTTTCTTATTAGCTGTGTATCCTCCAGAGATTGTTATAGAAAATTTAACCTTAACAGAAGGACCATTTTTATTCTTTTCATTGGGATTATTATATTGGAGCTTAAAATTAGCTGATACTCATAAAACGAAACATTTTCTAATTGTATTAATTTTCTACTTTTTAGCATTGTACTTACGCGTACAAGTTGCTTTATATCCAATACTATTATTTATATATCTCTTAATGAAGCGCTATCCATTCCGCGTTATGATGAAGCAAGCGATTATAAGTATAGGAATAGGACTTATCGTACTTGGACCATGGTGGGCCCGAAATTACATTCAATTTGATAAATTTATTCCACTAACTGCTGGGGCAGGGAATCCGTTATTACTTGGAACGTATCAAGGGAAAGGCTACCCAGAAGGTAAGGATATGGCAACACTTGAAATAGAATTACAAGCAAAGTACCCTAACCTGGAAGCACATGAATTTATGGAATTAGAAGAAAAAATAGCGAAAGATAAAATGAAAGAATGGTGGAAAACAGATAAGAATTCCATGATAGAGAGTTATTTAATCTTGAAGCCAGAAATTATGTGGAAAAAACCGTATTATTCTATAGAGCATAATATTGAAGTATTCAATATTTCTGCAAAGGATATGAATGAAATACATAATTTTATTAAGACGATGTTCTTAATATGTACAATACTTTCATTTATCTTCCTTTTAAAAAGGTGGAGAGAGACTACATTTTTATGGTCAATCCTTTTACTGCAAACAGCTTTAACATGCTTTTATGCCGCATATGAAAGATATGCATTACCATTAATCCCATTTTTATTTATTATAATTGGAGTAGGAACCGTGGCAACGGTTATGAAAATTAGTAAACTATTAATTAGAAACAAATAGTTTGAAATGAAAAGTACCTTGATTCTTAGAAGAATTAAGGTACTTTTTGTATATTATAATATTTAAATGTAAAAAAAATTATTCGCTATCTGTTTCAGTTTGCGTTACTTTCAATTTTTGCTTTAATAATGCATAATCTTGCGTTAATGTTACAAGTTGATGGTGTAGCTTAGAAATTTTTCTTGTTAGATCAAAAATTAAGATGAAACAGAATAATAATCCAAATAAGAATAAGATGGATGGTGGATATTCTACTTTTAATAGTTTTCCAATCCAATTTATAATTTTATCAGTAGAACTTAAAATAGCCATTGCAACACAAACGAAAATCCACAAAATAGCATATTTTGTTTCTAAAGCCCCGCGACGAATAGAATTAATAATTAAGAAGAATAATAACAAAATAAAGATGAATGAAAAGGTAATTATATGCATTCACTATCAACCTTTCACGATTTTTTGCATCAATATAGCAAGGCTTACTTTAACCATGTAATATGCAGATTTAAGAGGTGTGATGGAAGATTGTCCACCTTGTCGCTCTTGCATATTTACAGATATCTCATTAATGCGAAGTTTTTTCTTTTTTAAATGAATAAGGACTTCTGGCTCTGGGTAATCTTTTGGATAATTGTGTGCAAAAATCTGAATTACTTCTCGATTGATAGCACGATATCCAGAAGTTGGATCCATAAATGTTTGTTTCGTTAACACTTTCAATAGGGCAGTAAAATAAAAAATACCGATTCTTCTTGAAATACTACCTTTATAAGCTGTTTTTTCTGTAAAGCGTGAACCTAGCACCATATCGCATTGGCCTTCAGCGATAGGCTGTATAATTTTGTATAAATCATCCGGATTATGTTGTCCATCAGCATCGAACTGAATCGCAATATCATATCCATTCTCATATGCGTATTTATAGCCAGTTTGTACAGCTGAACCGATGCCCAGATTATATGGTAAATTAATAAGATGAACAGGGAAATTTTTTACGATTTGAGCTGTTTTATCTTGTGAACCATCATTAATAACGCAAATGCTTAACTCTGTAAAATGTTGTTTTAGTTCTAGTAATCTTGTTAATGTATCTGCAATTGCTTCTTCCTCATTATAGGCTGGAATAATAATTAAAGTTTTTGGTATTGAAATTGGTACCTCGATAGACATTACCGCACCACCCCTTACATATTTAACTATATTATGGTTATTTTTAAACAACTTTACTTAATATACCATTAAAAGTATAAGAAAATAAAGGAAAAACTGATGGGTAATTTTAGGAGGATACCACTGAATACAAAGGCAAGCGATAGTATTTTTTATAATAAAAAATACATGCAAGGAAGAGCCCGTGCATGTATGATGAGAAGATTATGTTAAATATTCCAAGGCTTACTTAAAGTTAAAACTTCAGCCATCTCTTTACTTTTTAAACGTCCCTTTTTTCGGTTTTCCGCGCGTTCTAAACCGGTTGTGTGTAACCAATGTTCTTCCTGAGTTTCAGGGAGTACTTGTGGTACGGACGAAGGTTTTCCATCTTTTATTGCCACAAATGTGATGAAGCAAGTAGCAGCAATTCTACGCTCGCCTGCTAATAAATTCTCTGCAATTACTTTTACGAAAACTTCCATTGAAGATTTCCCTGTATAACATACAAATGCTTCATAACAAACAGAATCTGCTTGGTGAATTGGAGTTAAAAAATCAACGGAATCGATAGATGCTGTTACGCAATGTTTGCGGCTATGTCTCGCAGCTGCAATTGAAGCAATACTATCAATTTCTGCTAATAATTTTCCCCCGAAAAGTGTTTGGTGATTATTTAAATCGTTCGGAAAAACACGTGTGGTTTTAATTGCTTTTGATTCTCGCATGAATTTCTTTTCCATATATTCAGCCCCTATAGTCTGTTTTCAATCAGAATGAAATGTGTAAGTGGAATACTCATATTAGATACTTAATGAAGTAAAGTGTATTCTAAAAGATAATTAGTTAAACTTCTGTATTTGTATTCATGTAACTGAAAGAAAATTTATTTTATCTAAAATGTAGTGTAAAAGAGGATTCGCTTACATTGCAAGTGAAAAAGTAATGACCATGTATTTGTCATAGAAATTCCCTGTTAACCTTGTGCCTATTCATGATAGAATCGTTTTGTTATGAATGGAAATAGAGGTGCAATGGACATATGAATCATATACAAACAAATTTTTCTTCTTTCTTTAGTAAAATAGTGATTGGGACGATACTCGCATTTTTTGTTTATAGTTGTTGGTCGGCTTTTGAAACAAGTAAGCAATTTTTTGGAGGAAGTACAACAAGTATTACAATCGTATTAGTGATTTTTATTATTCTTATTTTGTTAATAGCATCGATTTTGCAATATCGTTTTACAGATAAGCAATTTCTTATTTTTCTTATAAGCATATCTATAGTTGCAAGACTGATTACAGTTCTATTTATAGACAGTCCGATGATAGGTGATATGAAAGCTATGTATGAGTCTGCAAAGCAGATTGCAATTGGTAATAATATAGAGAATGTAGCACAGTTACCTTTTATTATTTATGAATCGATCATCATCCGTATATTTGGTGATACGGTATTCGCTTTCCAACTATTTAATATTTTATTTTGTACAGGAACTGCGTTTTTCATTTATCGCATCGCTTCAATGGTCTTTGGAGAAGAGTGTGGTCGTATTGCGTCTATGTTTTATGCTTTATATATTCCAAATATATTTATGAGCTCTCTATTAACTTCGGAATCGCTCGCAATATTTTTATTTTATTGTGCTTGTTACATACTTTTATATAGAGGATTAGACCATCCTTATATGTGGGTAATTTCAGCTGTTTTATTTGCATTTAGCAATATGATTTTTCCGATGGGTTTATTTTTACCTATTTTTATAGCTGCATATGTGCTGTTAATTGAAGTGTTTCAATCAGGGGCGAAACAAAAATTACTATTAAAAACGATAGGACTCCTTATTGTATTTTATAGTACTCATTTTGGTGTGAGTTATGGTATCAAGATGATGGGAATGTCACAGTATACAATTTCTAATGAGACTTATGTTCAAACTGTTTTAATTGGAAAAAGTCAAAGTGAAGAAAAAATATTCAAAAATCAAAGTGTAAAAGAGCATATTGATCAAGAGTTGAAAGAAATTGAAGAAGAAAGATTTAAACCCTTAAAACCGGTTATTAACAAATTTTCAGATGAGGGAACAAACTCTATTCTATTTAAAAGTGAAAAGCTTATATATATAGTGGTGACATTGTTTATGGCCATAGCTTTATTACATTTTCTAATCAAGAAACAACAAAATGAAGGATATATGTTGTTTGTATTATTAATTACTGGCTACATATTGTTAAGGCTCTTTCAAGTAGAGATGGCATATTATAATGTTATTATGCCAGCTTTGTTTATTGTACAAAGCTTTGGTGTTTATATGAGTTATTTTTATTGCCAAAAAATATTTTTCAGAAAATAAAAGAATCCATTTCGGATTCTTTTATTTTGTAGATGGATGATAAAGAGTAATACAGGGAGGAGAGGAAGAATCTCTGCCTTGTATTAATTTGCGTTATCGATTTAGTTCTAGTTGTAAATTATCCGCTGTTAAGGCCATTTTCGAGGAATCGTCTTGAATACTCTTCATTACTTGTGAGATAGTTTCTAATTCATTTTCAATTTTTTTGTTTTGTTCTTTAGAGTTAGACATATCTTTTACGATTTCTTGGAAATATTGATCTGTCGCATGCATACTATCTGTCCCTTCAGATACGAGAGAGCTTATTTGTTCTACGGAAGAAGAGACGTGTATAATTTGTTCATTCGTTTTTTCAACGAGCTTTGTAACGTTGAAAATTGATTCTTTCGTTTGCTCTGATAACTTCCGAATTTCTCCTGCTACGACTGAGAAACCTTTACCAAATTCGCCAGCACGTGCAGATTCAATAGCGGCATTTAATGCTAGTAAATTGGTTTGCTCGGCGATTGATTTTACAATATCAATGATTTCGTTAATTTTGTTAGAAATATCAAGAAGTTCACGGGTATCAGTAATAATAGTTTCCATATTCGCTTGAATGCTTTCCATTCGTTTGTTTTGCAGATTTAATTGTTCTTTTCCTTTGTTGGCCTTTTCTTCTGATGTCGTAGCTAATGATGTACCTGTTTTTGCAATTCCTACGATACTTTCTGATTTAAATGTTAACCGTTGAATAGAAGAGCTTGTTTTTTCAGATACTGCCGCTAGTTCTGTTGCAATATGTGTAATCGTCATAGCTGTCAGTTCTTTTTCTTTTTCATGTTCTTTTTGAATTCTTTCATATTCAGATTCATAAGCCGCAATAACAAGTTCTTGCTCTAATGTCAATAATTTGTTTATTACGTTTATAGAATAAGAAAAATCGTCTATCGTTGAAATTTTCGTTTGCAAAATCTTCATGACGGAGCGGAATAATTCTTGATAAGCTGCAGTATACCATTTCCTATGTAAACCAATTTGTACATGCCTTTTTGCAATTTTAACACGTTGTTTAATAAAATCTTCATTCATATTCCCGCTGAACAATTCTTTAATATGTGTCTTTAAAGTTTGTTTTAATTTTGGAATAGAGCTGTAGCGTTCAATAACAGCAATTAAATTAGGTTGTTTTGTGATGTTGGTGTAGAATTTTTCTGTTATCCAATCTATTTCCTCATAAATAAACGGCTGTAACACTTTTACAATTTGTAAATCTTCCTTTGAAATATGTAGCATATCCATTTGAGTTTTTAGTTCAGAATTAGCAGGCACGTTAAATATTATTTGTTGGCCCTTACTTAATTCGAGTATACTGGTGTTTGTTTTATTTTTTTTGAAAACCCCAAGCATCATTCTTCCCCCTGTTTGTGAAGCGTTTTCATTTTGTTGTTATTATATAATTATATATTTTTATATACAATTACTCTATAGTATATGGAATTGTATATAAATTAAGAGAATTCTATGTAGAATTCTCTTAATGGCCTTTATTAATTTTTGCATGTGTTTTAAAGAATACTGGGAAATGTACATTATATATTACGGTGACTACACGAATAACGAATGTTATTAATAAACAAACATAGAAAGCTAAGACGTGTGCCCCCATTGCATGTGTAATTAGGAAACTAACTGCTCCTAAAATAGAAGCAATTGCATATATTTCTTTTCGGAATACATACGGGATATCTTGAGCGCAAATGTCGCGTAAAATACCGCCCCCAATACCTGTAATAACTCCCATTGAAACGACTAAAAACGAGGCGTCAACGTGATGTGACATTGCTGCATTTGCACCAATAGCTGTAAATACACCTAAACCAACAGCATCAGAAAGCATAATAACAACTTGAAGTTTATTAATGCGCTCAAAAAACATACATGTGAATAATGCTGATAGTACACTTACAAAAAAGTAAATGGGTTTTACAAATGCGACAGGAGGCAGGTTACCAATCATAATATCACGAATAATACCGCCGCCGAGCGCAGTAGCTACAGCTAAACAAAGGACACCAAATAAATCTAGATCTTTTTTCAAACCAACTAATGTACCAGAAATGGCAGCGGCGATAATGCCAAGAAACGTAAATATATCGATTAATAACATGGCTTTAATTCCTTCCTCTTAAAGATGTTCCAGAGAAAAAATATACACTAAAGTTTTGGAAATAACAATTACTTTTCGCTACATGTAGAAAAATGGATGAAATAGCTAAAGAAAGCGTTTGAAAATGCTTGATAAGTAGCGATAAAGTGTGGAAAAATTCGTTGTATAGTTTTTTTGATGTAGCTTAGTTGGATGAATGGTACAATAAGAGAAGTCCAATTTTCACATTTGTATAAATTGATAAAAAAATATTTTTGTGCGGTCGAAAATAAGTGTATATGTGTTAGATAGTTTTTATAGGGATAGGGAAGGATAGCTAAAGGACAATGTTTTTGGTTACTAATAATGCTGGATTTGACTAGTTTCGGCATGAAAAATAGTTCTCAATTTAAATATGAGTTATGTTATAATTGCTAGGTATGTTTAAACAGTAGAAGACTATGATTAAAAGATAATGTGAAGATTTTGTATGGAGGTCTTGGAATGTTAGCAAATCAAGCTAGGGTTAGATTTGAGCATTTTTTGCTCATTTTTATTATTTTACAGCCTGTTTTAGATTTATTAACGTCTCTTAGCATTGAGCTATTAAAAGTAAATGCGACAGTTGGAATTATGGTAAGATTCCTCATTATGGCAATGGGTGGTATTTATATTTTAATTCAGGCAAAAGAAAGAGAAAATAGGAAGTTTTTGATTTATCTTGTATTACTAGGAGTTATATTAGGAATAGGATTTATTAATAACAAGTTAATCAAGAGTCCTATTGTAATCGCAGAAGAAGTTAAATTCATTGGAAAAGCATTGTATATATATATTATGCTTGCTTCATACATTTTAGCTTTAAAATCACTGAAGAAGATAGTAAATATTAGCGATAAAGTTAGAAATAACATTGTGTATTCAACATTAATTATTAATGCTATCATGGTTATTTCTATTACAACTTCTACAGACTTTGGAAGTTATGAGTGGATGAAGGTTGGTTCCCGAGGATGGTTCTATGCAGGTAATGAACTAGGGTCAATCTTAGCTATTATTTTCCCTATTGTGGTATTATATTCTATTCAAAAAACAAAAAGCGTGAAGCACGTTTTATATTGGATTCCATCGCTTCTAATGATTTACTCTTTAATTCAAGTTGGTACGAAAGTAGGAATGGGATCAATTGGTGCTACATTAGCGGCAGCAATCGGGATTATTGTACTACAATTATTATTTGATAGAAAAAATCCGAACAAAAAATCTCTTGCACTTAATGCATTAATTGCGATTGTCCTATTAGCTGGTGTAGTTGGAACATTTAAAATGACGCCATTAGCACAAAATATGGGCATTCATAATAACTATTTAGCAGAACAAAATGTAGCACAGCACGGTCAAAAAGAACAAGAAATTAAAGAAAAACTGAAAAAAGAACAAGAAATTAAAGAAAAAGAAGAAAAACAACATAAAGTTGAGAAGCCAGAAGAAAAGGCGAAGGTAGAAGCGGAAGTTAAGAAAGAGCTTGAAAAAGAGCAAAAGAAAGAAAATCAAGAAAATCTTATTTTCAGTGGACGTCAAGTATATGAAGAGAGACATAAGCAGTTCTTTAAAGAAGCGCCAATGTCACAAAAGTTATTAGGAATGGGTTATGCAGGTAACTATAAATATAATGAACAAAAGCAGCCAGATCCGAAGCTAATCGAAATGGACTTCCATGATTGGTTTTATGATTTCGGAATTATTGGTTTTGCGTTAATGATGATTCCATTTATTTATTACGGCTTAAGAATCCTACTAGCATTTGTTACAAGATTTAAGGAAATATTTAATGTGAAATATGGAATGATTTCAGCAAGCTTAGTATTAGCATTAGGTATTGCATATATTGCAGGACATATTTTGACAGCACCAGGAGTAGGGATTTACTTTGTAGTGGTGTTAGCTTATCTAATCGTAGATTTAGAAATTGAATGATAAAAATAAAAGCTAACTTTTGTTAGCTTTTATTTTTTAGTACAGTAAAATAAAGATAGATGGAAATGTAGCGAGGATTTAAAGGAGGAAAAAATATGAGGATATTGCATATGAATGCAGGAGCAGAAGATGGTGGAGGAAAAACACATATTATTTCACTGCTCGATCAATTTCCGAATGGTGAAGTAGAATTAGCAGTATTTGAAGATGGAATTGTTGCGAAAGAAGCAAGAGAGCTAGGGATAAAAGTCCATGTGTTTTCACAAAAATCTCGCTATGATTTATCCATTTTAAAAAACATAAGTGAATTCATTAATAAAGAAAAATTTGATGTAGTTCATACACACGGTCCTAGGGCAAATTTCTTTGTTTCTTTAATGAAAAAGAAATTCGCGGCAAAATGGGTAACGACAATTCATAGTGACCCATTTCAAGACTTTACTAAACAAGGCATAAAAGGTTGGATTTTTACTAAGTTAAATTTAAAAGCTTTAAAAAATATAGATTTATTTTTTGTTGTAACGAATAGGTTGAAAAAAAGCTTAGCGGCATTAGGGATTTCAAATGAAAAGATGCATGTTATTTATAACGGTATTGAATATGATCAGGAAAAAGCAGCGGGCTATAATAAAAAGGAAATGTTTAATATTGATGAAGATGTGTTTACGGCAATCCAAGTAGCACGTCTGCATCCTGTTAAAGGACATGAAGTTTTATTCGATGCGTTACAACAAACAAAATTGGAGAAGATTAAAGTATTATTAGTTGGTGACGGGCCGTTAGAAGGAGAGTTAAAGGCGTTAGCTACTGAAAAAGGAATTAATGATAAAGTTGAATTTTTAGGGCATCGTCAAGATGTGAAACAATTATTTGCTTCATCGCATGTAAATTTATTAACTTCCCATAGCGAAGGATTTCCATTAGTTTTATTAGAAGCAGCAAATCAACGTGTACCATCAATTGTGACTAGAGCGGGAGAAATCGAGCCGTTAATCGCAGACGAAACTTACGGATGGATTGTGCCAACTGGTGATGGAAAAGCATTAGCATCGGCATTAGAAGAAGCGTATGATAAGTGGAAAACTGGAGAGTTAGCAGCAATGGGTAAACATATTTATGAGCATGCTACTATGAACTTCTCACTTCAAAAATTATATGAAGATACGAAAGAAACATATCAGCAATTAATAAAGAAAAACCTTTAATGATAGAGAGGATAGTTAAATATGGCAGTACAAACGGTTGATATTCTAGGTGTTCCTTTTTCTACAATGACAATGGATGAAACAATCCAATATTTAAAGAAACAACTAGAATTGGAGCAAACTCATACTTTTCAGGTAGTAACAGCGAATCCTGAAATTGTTATGTGCGCAAAAAAGGATGAAAAATTCCATAAAACATTATTAAATACAGATTTAATTACACCTGATGGTATCGGGGTTGTTAAAGCGAGTGGTATGCTTGGTACACCGTTAAAAGAGCGTGTGGCAGGTTTTGACTTAATGTGTAATTTACTTGCAAAGTTATCGGAAGATAATAGACCAGTATCTGTTTTCTTATTAGGTGCAAAACCACATGTTGTACAAGCTGCAGCTAATCATTTAACGAAGACATATTCGGCTGTATCTATTGTGGGTACACAAGATGGGTATTTTAAACAAGAAGAAGAAGAGAATATTGTTTCACGTATTCAAGAAGCAAAACCAGATCTATTACTTGTTGCACTTGGCTTCCCAAGACAAGAAAACTTTATCCAAAACAATAAGCATCGTTTAGAAACGAAAATGGCTGTTGGAGTAGGCGGTAGTTTAGATGTGTGGGCTGGAGAGGTAAAGCGTGCGCCAAAATGGATTCAAGCTATTCATTTAGAGTGGTTTTACAGATTGTGTAGTAATCCAACACGCTGGCGTCGTCAGTTAGTATTAGCCGAGTTTTTAAAAGAAGTAATGCGTTCAAAAAAGTAGCGGAATATCGCTACTTTTTTTATTTGTTCATTTTTGATAAACATTTTACTTTTTGGGAATGATGAAGGAGAAATTTTTTACACGAAAGTATTTTACTTATGCAATACACACATGTAAAATGATGTGTAAAGACAGCTGTGTAAGGAGGACTTCTTGTGAGCAAGGTAAAAGAAATTTCGAAGCGAAAGCTACTTGGTATAGCAGGGCTTGGATGGCTATTTGACGCAATGGATGTTGGCATGCTTTCATTTGTAATAGTGGCGTTGCAAAAAGATTGGGGATTAAGTACTCAAGAGATGGGTTGGATAGGTAGTATTAACTCAATTGGTATGGCTGTAGGAGCACTCGTCTTTGGGGTACTATCAGATAAAATAGGACGGAAATCGGTCTTCATTATTACATTATTACTATTTTCTATTGGTAGTGGCTTAACAGCCTTGACGACGACACTCGCAATGTTCCTCGTATTACGCTTTGTAATTGGTATGGGACTCGGCGGAGAACTCCCAGTTGCATCTACCCTTGTATCAGAGAGCGTTGAAGCGCATGAACGTGGGAAAATAGTTGTACTATTGGAAAGCTTTTGGGCTGGTGGCTGGTTAATTGCAGCACTTATCTCGTATTTTGTGATTCCTAAATACGGTTGGGAAGTTGCGATGGTATTAAGTGCAGTTCCGGCTTTATATGCTTTATATTTAAGATGGAATTTACCCGACTCTCCAAGGTTTCAAAAGGTTGAAAAGAGGCCATCTATTATTGAGAATATAAAATCGGTTTGGTCTGGGAAGTATCGTAAAGCAACAATTATGTTATGGATTTTATGGTTTTGTGTTGTCTTTTCCTATTATGGAATGTTCCTTTGGTTACCTAGTGTAATGGTACTGAAAGGTTTTAGTTTAATAAAAAGTTTCCAGTACGTACTTATTATGACATTAGCTCAATTACCAGGATATTTTACAGCAGCATGGTTTATTGAACGTCTTGGTCGTAAATTTGTATTGGTTACGTATTTAATTGGTACAGCATGTAGCGCTTATGTGTTCGGAATTGCTGATTCATTAACAGCATTAATAGTTGCGGGGATGTTATTATCCTTCTTTAACTTAGGTGCTTGGGGTGCATTATATGCTTATACACCTGAACAGTATCCAACAGTTATTCGCGGTACAGGTGCAGGAATGGCAGCGGCATTTGGACGTATTGGTGGTATTCTTGGACCACTATTAGTAGGATATTTAGTTGCTTCACAAGCTTCACTATCGCTAATATTTACGATTTTCTGTGGATCAATTTTAATTGGAGCACTTGCTGTGATTATACTTGGGCAAGAAACGAAACAGCAGGAATTGGTATAAAGTAAAACTTTAATTAGTGGAGGTTTTTTCCATTCCCTGTTGATTATTAGCACGCACCAATCGAGGTAAAAGAAAAGGGGGGACCAAAGTGGTTTCCTTTTTTCTGTTTTTTTAGATAAATAATGGTATAGTAAGAAAAAGGGATTGTTTCTTACTAAAGCGAATGTATACAACAAGACATATGGACAAAGGAATTAGGTGGTTGGATAAATGAAAATTTTACTTATCATGGAAGAGACAGAAGAGCGAAGAAAATTAGTTGAGTACTTTACTGAGAACATTCGAAATGTAGAATGTTTTGAAGCGAGAACCGGAACAGAATCTTTGCTAATAATGAAAAAACATACACCTGATTTTGTTTTTTTAAATTCGCAATTAGTAGATGGCACTGGTTTTGAATATTCGAGCTTGTTACGAGAAGTGAATTGTTGTACAAAATTTATTTTTATTGGTGAGGATATAGAAGAGACAATTACAGCTTTTCGTTTCCAAGCATTTTATTATTTATTGCAACCATTTCGTGAAGAAGATTTACAATTCATTTTATATAAAATGGGGAAAGAAAAAAGTGAGAAAGCAAAGAGTCATTTGCGTAAACTGCCGATAGAAGGCCATGAGGGAATTAGATATATTTTTCCAGAGGATATTATATATGTAAGTAAAAATAAGGAAAATAAAACAGTTTCAATTTATACAACGAATAATCATCATATTTCAACATATACACTTCAGGAATTAGAAAATAGGCTTAATACATATGATTTTTTACGTGTACATAAAAGTTATTTAATTAATATGTTATATGTACAAGAACTTAAACCTTATTATAATGGCACATATAATTTGTATTTAGACGGGTACGATGAGCAACCGATTCCAGTAAGTCGTAATTATGTGAAACGACTTCGAAATAAAATTGAACTATGACAAGTAATGAGAGAATTTTAACATGATAAACTAGAAATCCTTCATGATAAGGAGGATTTAACTTAAATATTCAGAAAATTTAGTACAATCTCCACTAAGAAGTAGTAATGGGGGGATTGTATGTGAAAACGTTGAAGTCAATTTTACTTTGGGGAGTTATTGCAGCACTAGGAGCATCTGCTTTTGGTGTAATAGCCTTATCCCAAGGCGAAACAATTAATGCTGTATGGCTATTAGTTGCTGCTGTATCAGTGTATGCGATTGCTTATCGCTTTTATAGTAGATTTATAGCGAGGAAAGTTTTCGGACTAGATAATAATAGGCAAACACCTGCTCATACATTAAATGATGGGAAGGATTATGTTCCGACAAATAAATGGGTTTTATTTGGCCATCACTTTGCAGCGATTGCAGGGGCAGGTCCTTTAGTAGGTCCAATTTTGGCGGCGCAGATGGGCTATTTACCCGGGACAATTTGGATTATTGTTGGAGTAGTTATTGCTGGAGCTGTACAAGATTTTGTAATTTTATTTGCTTCAATGAGACGTAACGGTAAATCATTAGGAGAAATGATTAAAGATGAGATTGGTCCTGTTACAGGATTAATTGCGATGATTGGTATTTTAGGTATTATGATAATTTTATTAGCGGTATTAGCTTTAGTAGTCGTGAAAGCGCTCGTTGGAAGTCCGTGGGGAATGTTTACAATCGCAGCAACGATTCCAATTGCTATTTTAATGGGAGTTTATATGCGTTACATTAGGCCAGGACGTGTAGGCGAAGGATCAGCAATTGGTATTATTCTACTAGTTTTATCTCTTGTTGGAGGACAATATGTAGCAGAAAATCCTACGCTTGCAAGTATGTTTACTTTTAGTGGCGAGACAATTGCTATTATGCTTATCGTATATGGATTTATTGCATCAGCATTACCAGTTTGGATGCTTCTTGCACCACGCGATTATTTAAGTACATTTTTAAAAATAGGAACAATACTTGGATTAGCAATTGGTATTTTAGTTGTAGCTCCAGATTTAAAGATGCCGGCAGTATCTCAATTTATTGATGGAACAGGACCTGTTTTCTCTGGAAATTTATTCCCGTTCTTATTTATTACAATAGCTTGCGGTGCTGTGTCTGGATTCCATGCTCTCGTGTCATCAGGTACGACACCGAAAATGATTGAGCAAGAAGGCCATGCAAGGCCAATCGGTTATGGAGCGATGTTGATGGAGTCGTTTGTAGCGGCGATGGCTATGATTGCAGCTTGTGTATTAACACCAGGAACTTATTTTGCAATTAATAGCCCAGCAGCACTAATTGGAACTGATGTATCACAAGCAGCTCAAGTTATTTCCTCATGGGGATTTGCTATTACACCGAATGAATTAAAAGAACTTGCTGTTAATGTCGGAGAACAGACCATTTTATCACGTACAGGTGGCGCACCAACATTAGCAATCGGTATGGCGTATATATTTTCACAAGTAATGGGCGGAACGGCGATGATGGCATTTTGGTACCATTTTGCGATTCTTTTTGAAGCACTATTTATTTTAACGACGATTGATGCTGGAACACGTGTAGGGCGATTTATGATTCAAGACATTTTAGGACATGTATATAAGCCGTTTGCGAAAACAGATTCTACATTAGCAAATGTGATAGCTACAACACTATGTGTACTAGGATGGGGGTACTTTTTATATCAAGGGGTGGTAGATCCTCTTGGCGGAATTAATACGCTATGGCCACTTTTTGGTATTGCAAACCAAATGTTAGCGGGTATTGCATTATTACTTGGAACGACAATTTTGTTCAAAATGGGGAAAAAAGCATATGTTTGGGTGACACTTATCCCAACTGTCGGATTGCTTATTGTAACAATGACAGCTGGTTATCAAAAGCTATTTCATGAAAATCCTAAAATAGGATTTCTATCCCACGCAAAGGTGTTTCAGGGAGCATTAGATGAGGGGAAAGTATTAGCGCCAGCTAAAAATGTCGCTCAGATGAAGCAAATTATTTTCAATGATTATATTGATGCAGCACTTTGTGGGATTTTTATGATAGTTGTAATTGCTGTATTAATTTCTGCGCTTCGAATTTGGATTCAAGTATTAAGAAATAAGCCGATGCCGCTAAAAGAGGCGCCATATATTCCTAGGGATGAAAGTGAGTCGAGGAACTATGCTTAAAAGTTTACGGAACGTATGGGGAAAGAGAAAGCAATTTATTAGTTTACTTGTTGGAGTTCCAAGTTATGAAACGTATGTAAATCATATGAAAGCGCATCATCCAGAAGAAAAAATTCTATGTCAAAAACAATTTTTTGCTGAGGCACAAGAAGCTAGATTTAATGCAAAAGGCGGAAAGATATCACGATGTTGCTAATGGAGGAGACGAAATTTCGTCTCCTTTTTTATTTTGCTGTTCCACGTGGAACAGTAAAATAATATTGGGAATTATAGGGATTCCGTAATACAATAGCATATAGAAAGGGATAGATGGAAAAGAAAAAGTAAGGAGATTATTTTATGTTCAGAGATCTATTTGTAAATATGACAATCATTCTTTCCTTTATCTTTGTGGGTGCTCAGCTTTTAAGAGATAAGCCGTTAAAAGAAGGATTCTCTTTTTGGCAGAAATGTTTGGTCGGTATTTTAACTGGAATATTGAGTATATTGTTGATGCATTTTGGTGTGCATATTGAAGATATTATGTTGGATTTACGTTATTTAGCTGTTGTTTTGGCAATTATAATTGGCGGCCCAATAGCTAGTAGTATAACAGTTATAATCATTTTAATAACGCGGGTATTTTTTACTGAGTATTCTTTAGCCTCTGAATTGGCTGGCTATACTATCGTGGCAATAGGGATGGGCATTACCCTTATTTGGCGAATGGAAATTTCCATATTTACAAAATGGATATGGTTTAATGTATACAGTTTGTCTATTTTAATACTGCCACTTTATATTTTATTTAAGGATATGTCTGTAGTTTTATTATATTTAGTTTGTTGTATTGTAGCGGCATACATCACATTTGTAAGTGCAAGTTACGTATTGCAATCGAATGAATTATTTCAAACGATGAAGCATTATGCAACGATAGATGCATTAACGAATCTAGGGAATGTAAGGCAATTTGATTTAGAGATGAATCGTCATATTGGTAACAAGTATATGAAAAATGATTCACTCTGTTTATTACTTATCGATATTGATCACTTTAAGTATGTAAATGATACATACGGTCATCCTGCTGGGGATGAAGTGTTAAAACAAGTAGGGCGTATTTTGTTAGAGAATGGACCATTTTCTAATTTGGTTTTTCGAAAGGGTGGCGAAGAATTTGCCCTGTTGATACCGAAAAAGGGATTAGTATTTGGAACTCGTATAGGGGAACAAATTCGGCTAGCTGTTGAAAAGCATTCATTCCACCTGAAAAATGGGAAGAAAATTAAAATTACAGTTTCTGTTGGGATTTCAGAGTATAAAAAATCACCTGAGCAATTTATTCAAGCAGCGGATGATGCATTATATTATTCAAAAAGAAATGGTAGAAACCAAGTTAGTTCAGCATCATAGGAATTAGGGGAGTACTTTAAAATATTTTTGCAGAACATACTAAAACCGACAGAACAATGAATGCTCTGTCGGTTTTAGTATGTTTTTTTTATTTATTATTAGACAAGCTCTTTCTGTGCAACGAATTTGCGGTATGCACCGTGATGTGTTGGTCCTACATATTCGTTAATTTTGAATGAATGACGAATTGCAGCTGTGATGAATTCTTTTGCAGTTTTTACCGCTTCTTTTACAGTTTTTCCTTTTGCAAGTTCTGCTGTAATTGCAGCAGAATATGTACAACCTGCACCGTGTGTATTTGTCGTATCAATCTTTTCTGATTCTAGAAGATCGAATGTTTCACCGTCATATAATACATCAATAGCAGTTTCTGTACCTAGTTTGCTACCACCTTTAATTAGTACGTATTTAGCACCTAAAGTATGGATTTTCTTTGCAGCTTCTTTCATGTCCTCAAGAGAATTAATTTTCACACCACTTAATTGATACGCTTCAAATAAGTTTGGCGTTACAACTAATGCCTTTGGAACAAGAACGTCACGTAAACAATCATTCGTTTCAGGATGTAATGCTTCATCAGCACCTTTACATACCATAACAGGGTCAACTACTACATTTTTGAAATTATGTTTTTCGATTGTTTCTGCAACCATTTCAATAATTTCTACTGATCCAAGCATACCTGTTTTTAAAGCATCTACTCCGACACCTTCAATTGTCGTTTCTAATTGTGGTTTTAATGTAGAAGCTGGGATTGGGAATACGTTATGTGCCCAACCGTTATGTGGATCCATCGTTACGATTGTCGTAAGAGATGTCATTCCGTATACACCAAGTTCTTGGAATGTTTTTAAATCTGCTTGTATACCAGCACCGCCACTTGTGTCAGAACCAGCGATAGTAAGTGCCTTATTTAATGTCATTATGAAAGCCCCCTCAAGTGATATAATGAAAACTATGTTTTCACCATTATATCAATGTTACGAATAAGTACAAAGTGAAAAGTAGATGATTTACTTTAGGGCCGATTTAAAATCTTGTATGTAGGAGATTAGGTATGTTTCGAGATAATCGTACAAATGAATTAGTTATATTAAAAGAAATTGCAGAAACGCTAAATACATCAAATGATACATATCATGTATTGCAAGCAGTGCTAGAAAAATTACTTAGTGTAACAGGTTTAACGACGGGATGGATTTTTCTTGCGGATGAAAATGGGAGATATACGAAATTAATCGATTACCAGTTACCAGAGGGACTTACATATGAAAACAAACGCCCGATGTGTGAAGGTGAATGTTGGTGTTTACGTGGCTTTGTGGATGGAAAATTAGAGCGAGCTGTTAATATTATTGAATGTAAAAGAATTAATAATGCAATTGAATATAATTGGGGAGATACAGAAGGAATTCTTCATCATGCTACGGTTCCTTTAAAGGCTGGAGGAGAAAAATTTGGTTTGTTAAATGTGGCAAGCCCAGGTAAAACACATTTTTCAGAAGAAGAATTAGTATTGCTTCAATCAGTTGCTTTCCAAATTGGAACGGCTTTAAAACGAGCAAAGTTATATGAAAATGAAAAACGAAGAGCGCATTATTATGTGAAATTAGAACGGTTCATTCAAGTTTTAAGAACGATTCATCAATTTAATATATTGCCTGAAAAAGTTGTAAATCAATTAGGTGAAGTGTTTCAGTGGAATCAAGTCGCATTCTTTATTAGAGAAGAGAAAAAATTAGCCTTGCGGGCATCTTATTGCCAAGAAGAATTACAAGAGGATATAAAAGAAGCAGCGAAAGAAGCACTAGAAAAAGGTGAACCTATTTTATTAAACCATCAAATCAGTCATAAGGTAGCCTCTAATAGGACGGTTATTGCCACACCAATACAGATTCAAAGTCACATATTTGGTGTTTTATGTGTTAGTTCGAATAATGGTGAATTTGATGTGAATACGACAGATGTACTTCAAGCAATAACAAATCATATTTCTTTCGTGATAGAAAATTTAAGGTTAAATGAGCAACGACGCGAACTTGTACGAATGGAAGAAAGAAACCGGTTAGCAAGAGATTTACATGATTCGGTTTCACAAAAGCTATTTTCGTTAACCTTTATGACAAAAGGAGCTGAGGCAGTTTTAAAAGGTCAAAATGAAAAGGTGGATCGATCTTTGCATGAGATGCGTGAACTAGCGCAAGGTGCCTTAAAAGAAATGAGGACGTTAATTTGGCAACTACGTCCAGCGGGATTAGAGAAAGGACTATTACCTGCTTTAAAACAATATGGTGAAAGTTTGGGATTGAAAATTCGAGAACAAGTTACAGGTGTTCGTGATTTGCCTCGCGTAGTAGAAGAAGCGCTCTGGAGAATTGGACAAGAAGCTTTAAATAACGTAAGTAAGCATGCAAATGTCAGAGAAGCGACGATTTATTTCAAAGTGACGGAGAAGAATGTATCATTAGAAATAGTCGATCAAGGAAACGGCTTTGTAGAAAAGGATATAAAAGAGAAGAAATCACTCGGTATGACTACGATGCGTGAAAGAGTAGAATTAGTTGGTGGGACGATTAAAATTGTAAGCGACAAAAAACGAACGAGTGTAAAAATAAATGTACCATTATGATGTGAAAATGAGGGAAGTTTGTGAAAATAAAAGTATTGTTAGTTGATGATCATACAGTCGTTTTAAAAGGATTAGCATTTTTTCTAAATACACAGGAAGATTTTGAATTAGTTGGGGAAGCCAATAATGGAAAAGAGGCGTTAGTGAAAGTAGGCGAAACGAGTCCAGATGTCGTATTAATGGATTTATATATGCCTGAGATGGATGGAATCGAGGCAACATCTTGTATTAAAAAAGAATATCCAAATGTGAAAGTAATTGTATTAACTAGCTTTTCTGATCAGGCACATGTCCTGCCAGCATTAAAAGCTGGAGCAAGTGGTTATATTTTAAAAGATGTAGAACCAGATCAGCTTGTTGAAGCTATTCGAAGCGCATATAAAGGTAATATTCAATTACATCCAGAGATAGCAAATGCCCTTCTTTCTCAAACGTTACCCCAGGAAGAAAAGGAAGAGGAGTCTTTCGTTCACGTAGATGTGCTAACAGCAAGAGAAAACGAAGTGTTGCAGCTATTGGCAAAAGGAATGAGTAATAAAGAAATTGCTTCTGTTTTAGTTATTACAGAAAAAACGGTTAAAGCTCATGTGAGTAGTATTTTGAGCAAGTTACATTTATCCGATCGTACACAAGCAGCATTATATGCAGTGAAAAACGGAATTGTATAAGACAAAAGTCGTAAGACCTAGTTCGCCTTTAGAAGGTGGACTTTTTTTATGGAAAAATACGTCTATGTGAGGACGAAATTGTCTTGATATAAAGATAAAATGTATTTGTAAGCAACAACAATTACAAGGGAATAACCCTTTTTCGTAAGTAATATATAACAACATAAGAGTGAGTAGTAGGAGGAGAAAAGAATCATGGCAACAGTTTTATTTGTAAAAGCAAACAACCGCCCAGCGGAACAAGCAGTAAGTGTGAAATTATACGAGGCATTTTTAGCAAACTATAAAGAAGCACATCCAAATGATACAGTAGTAGAACTTGATTTATATAAAGAAGAATTACCATATGTAGGCGTAGATATGATTAATGGTACATTCAAAGCAGGTAGAGGATTGGATTTAACAGAAGAAGAAGCAAAAGTAGTAGCAGTTGCTGATAAGTATTTAAATCAATTCCTAGCAGCTGATAAAGTAGTTTTCGGTTTCCCATTGTGGAACTTAACGATTCCAGCCGTATTACACACGTACATTGATTATTTAAACCGTGCTGGTAAAACGTTTAAATATACACCAGAAGGTCCAGTTGGACTTATTGGAGATAAGAAGATCGCGCTATTAAATGCACGCGGCGGCGTATATTCTGAAGGTCCAGCAGCTGAAGTAGAAATGGCTGTGAAATATGTAGCAAGCATGATGGGCTTCTTCGGTGCAACAAACATGGAAACGGTAGTTATCGAAGGACATAACCAATTCCCAGATAAAGCAGAAGAAATCATTACAGCAGGTCTTGAAGAAGCGGCTAAAGTAGCAAGCAAATTTTAATTAAAATTATAATCGCCACTCAAAGAAACAGCATTAACGTTTATGTTAATGCTGTTTCTTTATATTTTTAGCTCGTCAGCCAGTTTTTCTAATTGAATTCGGTTTTTTATATAATACATTCGGCCTTCTTTCTTTAAATAATTTTGCTGGCAAAACTGGTTTAATACATATAAAAGATGGCGGTAACTGACGTTTAAGTATTCTGAGGCCTCAGTATGTTTTTCGGTATAGCAATTATTTTGTTCCGTTAATAGAATAAACGCAGCTAATCGATTTTCAAACGGATAACTATAGTTTTTGGCGTAATTTTCTGTTCGGGTAATTGTTTTTTCTCCAATAAATTTGCATAGTTTCTGTAGAAAGATAGCATCTTGCAATAAAAGATGCTGACAATCTTTAAGAGGAAGCGCTAAGCAAATACAATCATCAATCACCTCAACTGCTTTCGTAACGGATTCTACGCCAATTAATCCTAATTCCCCAATGAACGAAGGTGCTTGAATAAAGTTAATTAAGGAGACTTTCCCATTTTTATGGCTCATATATATTTTTGCTTTCCCGGAAATTAAGTAATAGAGATAAGGGAGGTCGATTCCCTCCTTACATATCATCTCTTTCTTTTGAAAAGAATGTAGTTCTACATATGGTAAGACATGAAAGGAAAAAAGAGTATGGAATTGGTGAATTTGCATGTATTGATAAATTTCTTTCTCATTTTTACTGATTTTCATATTTTCACCCCTGTCTGTAGTATGAGATATCTCCTATTATTTTTACAAGGAAGAATGATACGATTTATGTAAATTTGTTTTTGTAGAAAAGAGAGTGTGAGGGGTTTATGAAAAAATATAAAACATTGCTATTTGATGTAGATGATACATTATTAGATTTTCAGAAGGCGGAGAAAGTGGCGTTACGTATGCTCTTTGAAGAGAAAGGGATTCCTTTAACTAGCGAGGTTGAAGCGCAGTATAAAAAAATTAATAAAAACCTTTGGGATGCTTTTGAAGAAGGTGAAATAAACCGTGATGAAGTCGTAAATACACGATTTTCTATTTTGTTTAAAGAGTACGGGGAAGAAGTAGATGGAATATTATTCGAAAATAATTATCGTAGCTACTTAGAAGAAGGCGATCAACTCATGCAAGGTGCGTTTGAATTTATAAATCAAATTCAAAGTGAGTATGATTTATATATAGTGACAAATGGTATTTCTAAGACGCAAGATAAACGTTTACGTAATGCAGGATTACATTCATTGTTTAAAGATATTTTTGTTTCTGAAGATACGGGATTCCAAAAGCCGATGAAAGAGTATTTTGATTATGTTTTTGAAAGGATTCCTAATTTTGCTTTCGAAGAAGGGCTTATTATTGGAGATTCATTAAGTGCTGATATTAAAGGTGGATCTGTAGCAGGAATTGATACTTGTTGGTTTAATCCAGAAAAGAAATCAAATGATAGCGAGATTGTGCCAACATATGAAGTGCATAATTTTGAAGAGTTACACGCACTATTAAAGCGGTATATGTAATAAAAACAGGCAGTGGAACTTTTGTCCCTACTGCCTGTTTTTATTCGTTTGTAGCTTCATTGTTTTTAGGAAGTGGAAATGCATTACCAATTGCTGCCGCTCCGAGCATCGGTAATAATAAATTGAGCGGGAAAAACATAAGTAATAGCAAGGTTATAGCTATTGGCTTTCGTAACGCATAGCTTGAAATTGCTGTTGTTACGATGGCCACAGATGCGATTGGGTCTATAGGAATAATAGAAGCTATAGCATATCCGATACTTGATCCAGCGAATATAATTGGGAAAATATGTCCGCCGCGCCAACCCGTATTTAAACAAACAGCAGTAATACATAATTTTAAAACCCCGGAAAGAAGTAGTACCCAGAAGGATAAATGGCTCCATTCAACGACTAAATCTTTTAATTGATGTTCCCCTGAAAATAACGTGTACGGGAGAAAAGTTCCTGTGATCCCCAATAAAATACCGCCTATAATTCCAAGTGATACCTTGTATTCCTTGAAGGGGTGGATTAATTTCTCTAATGTGAATTCTAATTTGAAATAAAAGAAACCAACTATAGCGCCGATGCTAGCAAGTGGTAGAAAGGCGATCCATTCATTAAGAGAAAGGGAACCTTCCCCGAAATCAACAATAAAGGATCCACGATTATCGAGTTTACTAAGCAATAAATAAACGGAAAAACCAGCAAAAGTGGTAGCTAAATATACAATTGCTTTTTTTCCTTTAGAAAATTCGTTAATTTGTTCACCCTCATTTTCATTCGGGGCTAAGTAACCGAATAATGGTGCATTAAAAATTACACTTAAAGTAGCGCCAATTCCAACCTCTGTTAGTTCATTCATTCCCTTTAAAGCAAATTTAAAGCGATCTCCTACCCATGTACAAAGGCCACCGATAATTCCAACAAGTGCTGCTTCTGGGCCTAAACTAGCTCCAAATATTAAAACGATAATCGCAGTTAAAGTAGCCTTATGTACAAAAGTGTATTCAATTCTACCTGTTTTTTTATATTCAGACATCACTTCGGGCATGAGACGTGGATATGTACCGAAGTATTTTTGTGTTAAACCAACGAGGATACCACCGATAATTGTTACACAAATGGTGTAATAAGGGGGAGAAGAGAAAATGGTAGGTAAGTATCCCCAAATAAAGTGAATTCCGATATTTATTGTAACTAAAAATAACCAGACTGTAGCTCCTACTATAGAGCCTAAAAGAATGCCATATAGGACGAGTATATAGTGCATGTCCTTTTCATTTGTCATGTTATACCTCCGTTATGTAAGTTTTAATGTAGAAAAGATTAAATATGCTAGTGTGAAATGAATTGAATATATATAGTATCTTTTTGAGAGGTTGGCTTATTCAATATATTGAGGTCTCGTGAGAATCTTGAACCTATACGCTTAAACTACTTATTTAATTCTATATATTGATCGAAGTTTTTAAAAGGTCTTTTTTAAATGAATATGGAATATATTTCTTTTGTTGTTTATATTTAAATCCTTACTTTTAATTTAGAACATTCAGAAAAACTATTTGACATTAGGAAATTATTGCTATAAAATCAACGGTAATTGCATAGTCTTATCAAGAAAAGGTGGAGGGACAGGCCCGATGAAACCTTGGCAACAGCCGTATAACGGAATTGTGCCAAATCCTGCAGGTAATAATCCTGAGAGATAAGAAAGAGCCTTTAGAGCGTGTTTTCAAACTGCTCCTTTCTTGTTTTCAGGAAAGGAGCAGTTTTTTATTTTGCATAAAGTGAAACTTTAATCAGTGGGGGTTTTACTGTCCACAAGTAGCGTGATAAAAGAAAGGAGAATGAGAGATGGGAGAATCATGGGGAAAAGGAACAATTTGTGTGCAAGGTGGCTATACGCCAAAGAATGGTGAACCGCGTGTTTTGCCACTGTATCAAAGTACAACGTATAAATACGATACTTCAGATGATTTAGCGGCACTATTTAATTTAGAGGCAGAAGGATATATATATACGCGTATTGGAAATCCTACTTTAGCTGCATTTGAGCAAAAGTTATCAGATTTAGAAGGCGGTGTAGGGGCTGTTGCGACAGCTTCTGGGCAGGCGGCCATTATGCTAGCAGTTTTAAATATTTGTAGCAGTGGAGATCATCTTCTTTGTTCTTCAACAGTTTACGGGGGAACATTTAATTTATTTGGAGTAAGTTTACGTAAGCTTGGCATTGATGTTACGTTCTTTAATCCAAATTTAACAGCAGATGAAATTGCGGCACTTGCTAATGACAAGACAAAACTCGTTTATGCAGAATCGCTAGGAAATCCAGCAATGAACGTTTTGAATTTCAAAGAACTTTCAGCAGCAGCAAAAGAATTAGAAGTACCTTTTATCGTTGATAATACATTAGCGACGCCTTATTTATGCCAGGCGTTTGAACATGGGGCAAATATCATTGTCCATTCCACAACGAAATATATTGATGGCCATGCAAGTTCTCTAGGCGGCATTGTAATAGACGGAGGGAACTTCGATTGGACAAATGGAAAATACCCTGAGCTTGTCGAACCTGATCCGAGTTATCACGGTGTAAGTTATGTTCAAAATTTTGGAGCAGCAGCTTATATTGTGAAAGCACGCGTTCAGTTATTAAGAGACTACGGAAACTGTATGAGCCCATTCAATGCATATATTAGCAACATTGGCCTGGAAACATTGCATTTACGAATGGAGCGTCATAGTGAAAATGCTCTCGCAGTTGCTAAGTGGCTTGCTAATCATGATCGTATTGAGTGGGTGAATTATCCAGGATTAGATAGTAATGAAAATTACTCGTTAGCACAAAAGTATTTGAAAAAAGGTGCTAGCGGAGTATTAACTTTCGGTATTAAAGGCGGATTAGAAGCAGCAAAAGAGTTTATCGCAAATGTAAAACTTGCAACTCTCGTAACACATGTAGCTGATGCAAGAACTTGTGTAATACATCCTGCTAGTACGACGCACAGACAGTTAAGCGCAGAAAATCAGCGTTTAGCTGGTGTTACATCTGATTTAATCCGTTTATCGGTCGGTATAGAAGATGTTTCTGATATTATTGCAGATTTAGAAGCGGCGCTAGTCGGAGGCAAACAACATGCCGATCATAATTGATAAAGATTTACCAGCTCGCAAAGTATTGCAGAAGGAAAATATTTTTGTAATGACGAAGGAGCGAGCAGTAACACAAGATATACGTGCTTTGAAAATTGCCATATTAAATTTAATGCCTACAAAGCAAGAAACAGAGGCGCAATTACTTCGTTTAATTGGAAATACACCGTTGCAATTAGATGTTCATTTACTTCATATGGAATCGCATCTGTCTCGTAATGTAGCACAGGACCATTTAACGAGCTTCTATAAAACATTCCGTGATATTGAGAATGAAAAATTTGATGGACTCATTATTACAGGAGCCCCAGTTGAAACTCTTTCTTTTGAAGAAGTAGATTATTGGGAAGAGCTCGGACGTATTATGGAGTACTCAAAAACGAATGTAACATCTACGCTTCATATTTGCTGGGGGGCACAAGCGGGTTTGTATTATCACTATGGTGTGCCGAAGTATCCTCTTGCGGAAAAAATGTTTGGTGTATTTGAACATGAGGTTCGCGAGCAACATGTGAAATTGTTACAAGGGTTTGATGAAGTATTTTTTGCTCCGCATTCTCGTCATACAGAAGTAAGAGAGAGCGATATTGAAAATGTAAAAGAATTAACGTTATTAGCCAATTCTGAAGAAGCGGGTGTTCATCTTGTTATTGGGCAAGAGGGAAGGCAAGTTTTTGCACTCGGACATAGTGAATATAGTTGTGATACGTTAAAGCAAGAATACGAACGGGATCGCCAAAAAGGATTAAATATTGATGTGCCAAGAAATTACTTTAAACATAATAATCCAGATGAGAAGCCGCTTGTTAGGTGGAGAAGTCATGGAAATCTATTATTCTCTAATTGGTTGAATTATTACGTGTATCAAGAAACCCCTTATGTACTGTAAAGAGAGATTGTGTAACACGTGGTAGCGTTTTCCTTGTAAAGATTAACCTTTATTTTTCCGAATGTTCTAAATTTATTGTTTTTCAGATTTTCCATCTATATAATTCATCTAAACACAATTTTTGAGGGGTGGACAGTATTATGAAAGAAATTCAAGTGGGTTTATTAGGTCTTGGGACAGTTGGTAGTGGTGTAGTTCGTATTATTACAGATCACCAAGAACGACTTATACACCAAGTAGGTTGTCCAGTGAAAGTAACGAAAGTGTTAGTGCAAAACATTGAGAAGGAGAGGGAGGTCGAGGTATCTTCTACTCTATTAACACAAGATGTGAATGAAATTTTAAATAATCCTAATATTGATGTTGTCATCGAAGTGATGGGTGGCATTGATGATGCAAAAGCATATATTTTACAGGCTCTACAAAGTGGGAAGCACGTTGTGACTGCAAATAAAGATTTAATGGCGTTACACGGAGCGGAGTTATTAGCGGTAGCAAAAGATAATAAAGCTGATCTGTTTTATGAAGCAAGTGTAGCCGGAGGAATTCCGATTTTACGAAGCATCGTAGAAGGACTTTCTTCAGATCTTATTACGAAAGTAATGGGAATTGTAAATGGAACGACAAATTTTATTTTGACGAAAATGTCAGACGAAGGGAGAGCATATAACGACGTGTTAAAAGAAGCTCAGCAGCTTGGATTTGCAGAAGCAGATCCAACATCAGACGTAGAAGGTTTAGATGCAGCAAGGAAAATGACGATTTTGGCTACTCTCGGTTTCTCTACAAATGTAGAGCTTGGAGATGTGAAGGTAAAAGGAATTACTTCTATTACAGCAGAAGATATTGAATATAGTAAGAGCTTAGGCTATACAATTAAATTAATTGGTCTTGCAAAGCGAGATGGTGAAAAATTAGAGGTTACAGTTGAGCCAACTTTACTTCCAAATGCACATCCTCTTGCGGCAGTACAAAATGAATATAATGCTGTCTATGTGTATGGTGAAGCGGTAGGAGAAACGATGTTTTATGGACCGGGAGCAGGAAGCTTACCGACAGCGACAGCTGTTGTGTCAGATCTAGTTGCTGTAATGCAAAATATTAGGTTAGGTGTAAACGGAAATAGTGCGGTATCTCCTCAGTATAAAAAAGTATTAAAAGAGCCAGATGAAATTGTTGTGAAAAAGTTTTTAAGACTGCATGTGAAAGATGAAATTGGTGTGTTTGCAAAAATCACGTCATTGTTCTCAGAGCGCGGTGTTAGCTTTGAAAAGATTATTCAAATGCCGCTTGAAGAGAAAGGGAAAGCAGAAATCGTAATTGTAACGCATCGTGCTTCTCTTGCAGATTACGAGTACATTCTACATACATTGCAATCGTATGAAGAAATAGATTGTTTGAAAGCTAACTATCGAATTGAAGGAGATGCTAAGTAGTATCTCTTCTAATAAAATGAAAAAACCTATTAAGCGGCTTGCTTAATAGGTTTTTTTCTATTTAAAATCTGCGTACCAACTTGAATAAATGCTTGAATAATCCAACCTGTTGTAAAGGATAAGATAATTGTTCCAAAATAGATTGGCCCATCTAATAAGAAGCTTAATGTTAAAAATAAAAAAGCTAATGAAATTTCTGTTCTTCTAAATGTCCATTTCTTTTTCTCAGCAACAGTTAAAACGAAAGCTTCTTGAGGTGCCGCGCAAAGGTTAGTAGAGACGTAAAGACCAATTCCGGCTCCGACGAATAGATTTCCGCAAATAAGTGTTATATATTTTGGAAGAGAGCGGATAATGTCCATAATGGTCGTAATAGAACCAACCCAATCAACAAAAAGAGAAATAAGAATCATTGTGACAATTGTGCCGATTGTAATTTGTTTTTTGTCCCAAAAGAGTACGATAAGGGTAAAAACAAAGTTAATCATGAAAATCCAAAAGCCAATACTTATGCCGAAATTTTGATATAGTGCAATAAAGAAGGAATCATAAGGGCTAAGTCCAAAGGAAGTAATTGTCGTCATCATATTAATACCGATGGCGAGAATGAGTAAACCGCCAATGAAAAATATATATTCTAATTTGAATCGAAGCATATTTGTATATCCTTTCAAAATGTATTTGCTAGGAAAGGATATATTGTGAAAAGCTTACCAGGTCAAGGGAGAATTTTTGTGAGAAGAGGAAAATGAGATGACGAATATAAGAAAGATTGCTGAACTCGCTGGGGTATCCGTTTCAACAGTTTCACGTGTACTTAATAATCATCCGTACGTGAATGAACAGAAACGAAAAGAGATTTTAGCGATTATAGAAGAATTGAATTATACGCAAAATGTGAATGCGATTCATTTAGTGAAAGGAAAAACAAATGTAATCGGTGTTTTATTGCCGCATGTAAATGATCAATATTATAGCGCTATTATTGAGGGGATATCAAAGGAAACAGCGCAGAGAAACTATAATATGATGCTTTGTCAGACGAATTATAGTGAGGAAAGAGAATTAGAAATTCTGAATATGTTAAAAATGAAAAAGCTTGATGGGGTTATTATATGTTCCCGAGCAAATAGTAAGGAGAAGCTTGAAGAATATACGAAATTTGGTCCAATTGTTATGTGTGAAGAAATAGATTCAAAATACATTTCAAGTGTACATATTGATTACTATAAAGTTTTTTTGCGCGGTATGAAAAGCTTAATAGATAACGGCCATACACGTATTGGATATTGCATTGGAAGAAGTAATAGTATTAATAGCCAAAGGCGAAAAAAGGCATATGAGGATTCGCTTCAACAGATTACCGTAAAACCGTTAGAAGCCTGGAAATTTAAAGGCTGTTTTACAGTGGAAGATGGACGTAATGTAGTCAGGGAATGGGCTCGTATGTCTGTAAAACCGACGGCGTTTCTTGTATCCTGTAACCATATTGCTGCGGGAATGGTAACAGAAGCGAAAAAACAAGGAATTCGAATGCCGGAAGATATTACGATTATCGGATGTGATGATCAAGAAGTGGCAGATATATTAGGCATAACAACGATTTCGCATCCTAGTAAAAATGTCGGGATAAAAGCGTTTGAATTATTATATGAAAAGATTAATGAAGAGAAATTAGATGCGAAGCATGTAGAGTTATTGCCGGAGTTAGTACATAGGGAAACGACGTAATCCAGAAGGTTTGAAAATCGCTTTTCAAAATTTCGTTTGGTATAATTATGGACAATCTAAGAGGGCTAAAAGGGGTTTTGATATGAGGTCAAAAGTAGTAAAAGTAATTCTACTCATTACAATTGCATCTTTCTGTTTATTTGCATATGGCTTTGTTTCAGGTGTAAATGATGTATTAAATCCGAAAGCTTCAAGTTTAATTAAAAAGACCGATGTAATGGCAAAAGAGAAAAAGAAAACGGGAACGTTACAAATAGTTAGTTTAGGTGATTCGTTAACACGTGGTGTTGGTGATAAAGAAGGAATTGGCTATATTGGGCGTATGAAAGAGGATTTACAAAAAGATTATAAGCAAAAGGTTGCATTAACAAACTTAGCTGTTAGTGGTGCAAAAATGCCTGACTTATTAAAACAAATTGAGAGTAGTGGCGCTCAATATTCAATTAAGCAAGCAGATGTAATTGTTTTAACAATTGGAGGAAATGATTTATTTCCAGGCTGGGAATCGCTTGGAAAGATAGATTTAGAAACATACCGTCCTGATACAGCGACGTTCCAAAATGAAGCGAAGAAAATAATAGAAGAAATTCGTAAGTTAAATACAGATAGCCCTATTTTTTGGCTTGGTTTATACAATCCTTTTGAAGATGTAGAAGATTTAAAAGGTTCTTCAAACATCGTTGTAGACTGGAATGCATCTTTAGAAAAATTAGCGCTAAATGCTAAAAATGTATATATTACACCGACATTTGATTTATTCCAAAATCGCGGAAAAGATTTATTATATTCCGATCATTTTCATCCGAATGAAGTAGGGTATACATATATGGCAGACCGATTAGTTCAAAATGTTGCGAGTAAATTAAAACTAGAACAAGGAGGGGTAAAATGACGACGATACTTTCCGTACGAGACGTGAAGAAGGTAATTGGAAAGAAGACAATTGTAGAGAATATTTCCTTCGATGTAAAACAAGGGGAAGTGTTTGGCTTCCTAGGGCCGAATGGTGCCGGGAAAACGACTACAATTCGAATGTTAGTTGGATTGATTAAAGAAACAGAAGGTACGATTTCTATCGGTGGTTATTCGATTAAGGAAAATTTCAGAGAAGCGATGCGTCAAATAGGGAGTATCGTTGAAAACCCAGAACTGTATACATATTTAACGGGATGGGAAAATTTAAAACAATTTGCCCGTATGCTAGGTGGTATATCAGATGAACGTATTCTTGAAATTGCTCAAATGGTTCATTTGGACGAAAGAATTCATGACAAGGTAAAGACATACTCACTCGGTATGAAGCAGCGCCTTGGGATTGCTCAGGCGCTTCTTGGAAATCCCAAATTGCTCATATTAGATGAGCCAACAAATGGTTTAGACCCAGCTGGAATTAGAGAACTTAGGGAATTTATACATAAGCTTGTGAAAGAAGAAAATATGAGTGTGTTTATTTCAAGTCACTTGCTAAGTGAAGTACAAATGATATGCGATCGTGTTGCTATTATTCATAAAGGAAAAATGATAACAGTTGCCAAGGTTGAAGAGTTAATTAAAACAGCAAGTGATCGTGTAGAATGGATTGCTACACCGATCTCTAAGGCGAAAAATATGCTTGAAGATGCTGAGGAAGTAAGAGAAGTGAGTATAGAAGGTGACCGATTACTATGCCGCATGGATATTGCATCTATAAGTAGTTGGAATAAACTCTTTGTAGAAAATGGGATAGATGTGCATAGCGTTAAGGAATTGGTATTTACGCTAGAAGATTTATTTATTGAACTCACAAGGGGTGAGCAGCATGCGTGAATTTGCGAATCTAGTTTTAAATGAATCGGAGAAAATTTATCGTAAGAAACGTATTTTTGTTGTCATGCTTATTTTAGCAATCTTGATCCCACTTTTCGTGTATGCTCAGTATCGTGAAATAGAAACGACGCAAAAAAGACTCGGTACAACGGATTGGAAAGTTTCATTACAACAACAAATTGTTGATTCGCAGAACCGTTTGAACAACTCTAGATTGCCAGAAGAATGGCGTGATTGGCTAAAGGTAAGAGTGGAGCAACAACAATATTATTTAGATCATGATATTAACCCGATGGCGCCGGGCGCACCAACTTTTGTAAGAGCATTTATTGAGCAAGGAATTACATTATTTATTCCACTTCTTGTAATGATTGTCGCTATTGATATTGTTTCAGGAGAACGAAGTGATGGGACGATGAAGATGTTACTTACGCGGCCGATTCGGCGCTGGAAAATACTTCTTAGCAAGTACGTGACGATGTTATTTTTCATTTCACTCATACTGCTTCTTGTAGGTTTGTTTGCTTACGCATTATCTGGGCTTGTATTTGGATACTCTGGATGGAACTTGCCTGTTTTAACAGGATTCGTTATTGATAAGGAGACATTAAATACGAATTTTGTACATCTTATTCCGCAGTGGCAATACATCTTAATGGCGTATGGATTAGCTTGGTTTGTTGCTATCGTTGTCGGAACTATATCATTTATGGTCTCTGTTTTAATTCGTAATACACCAGCTGGTATGGGCGTTATGTTAGCGGCATTAATTGCTGGCGGTATTTTAAGTTCATTTGCAACGTCTTGGGAAGGGGCAAAATATATTTTTAGTGTCAATTTATCATTAACGGATTATTTATCAGGAAAGTTGCCTGCATTACAAGGATTATCAATGGGATTTTCGTTAATGAATTTAACTGTTTGGGCAGTAGTTTCCCTTATCATTTCATTTGTAGTATTTACAAGGCAGGATATGGTGAATTAATTGGACAGGAAGTGAAAGTATGGAAAACATTTTGCAGAATGATTGGGGACCATTACTGGGGCCAGAATTTGAGAAAGAATACTATCAAAA